>WLWD01004143.1_pt1 | contig 33538 bp, 15 predicted proteins | sample 6712731 | NCBI WGS metagenome assembly WLWD01 (sample SAMN12718690, study PRJNA576275) | sponge metagenome | isolation source: marine sponge | host: Mycale hentscheli | place: New Zealand: South Island, Marlborough, Capsize Point | collected 2014-11-01
TAGAAAATAAAAAGAAATTAATAATAATCATAATAGTAATGGGTTGTGTAATAGGGGAAACACATTTTTGTGCACTTGAATTATATACATGAACCTGGGTGTCCATAGGGGTGGTGAATGGTCGGTATGGCTACACGGCTCATTTGCTAGCCATTGATGAGAAACGCCCAGTTTGTCACCGACCAGCAACTCGTGATATTCCGGACTGGGACCATATAGTGACTCCAATGAGAGCAGGGGTATGGGACAAACTGTTGTCAAATCACCCTGATAGAAGTTACCACTCCTACCTGGTGAAGGGTCTCATGGATGGTTTCCGTATTGGTTTCAGCTATAAGTCCTCAAGCTGTACTGGGGCGGGGTCAAATATGAAGTCTGCTATGGAGAGACCCAGTGTCATAGACCAGTTTATCTCCGCCGAGCTGGCAGCAAAGAGGATTTTGGGACCAGTCAAGCCAGAGGAGGCCAGTCTCATTAACATCAACCGTTTTGGGCTGGTGCCGAAAGGTCACGTACCTGGTAAATGGAGGCTGATAGTTGACCTCTCATTTCCTGCTGGAAGCAGTGTTAATGATGGGGTCAGCTCTGAGTTATGCAGCTTACAATATGTATCAGTGGATACTGCTAGCCAGAGGGTACTGGAGATCGGCAGAGGTGCTGCACTGGCCAAGTTTGATGTATCGGGGGCCTTTAGAACTGTTCCGGTGCACCCGGACGACCGCCATCTGTTGGGCATGCAGTGGAAGGGCGAAATATATGTAGACAAGGTGTTACCTTTCGGGCTTTGCTCAGCCCCAAAGTTGTACAATGCTATTGCAGATGGTCTACTATGGATCCTCATAAATGAAGATAGAATAGACAGTATCCATTACTTGGATGACTTCCTGTTGTTCGGGCCGCCCAACCTCGCCCAATGTGGTGCGTCGCTGCATCGGGCCCTATTCCGATGCGAGTCTTTAGGCGTGCCAGTGGCACCAACTAAGACAGAGGGCCCTACCACGGTGCTGATCTTTCTCGGTATCCAGCTGGATACGATCACTATGACCTTGAGTCTCCCAGAAGAGAAATTGAGCCGGCTGCTGGGCATGATCCGAGAGTGGGGCAAAAAATCCTCTTGCACGAAGAGGGAACTGCTGTCCATTATTGGTTGCCTGCAGCATGCCTGCTACGTCATTAAACCAGGTCGCCCATTTCTCCGCCGTATGATCGAACTATCCAAGGGAGTGCGTGCTCTACACCACAGGGTACGGTTGAATGCTGGATTCCGTTCCGATCTTAAGTGGTGGGGCTGTTTCCTGCCCTTGTGGAATGGGCGCTGCCCAATACACAGTGTAGTCAGTCAGGTGCCTCAGGCTGTCCTTACCTCTGACGCTTCCGGCTCTTGGGGATGTGGGGCGTTCACGTCTTCCGGGTGTTGGTTTCAGCTGAGATTTCCAGAAAGCTGGGACAATGTGCACATCACCGTTAAAGAGCTGCTACCCATTGTCCTGGCTGCAGCATTATGGGGCCACAGCTGGAGGGGTACGACGGTGTGCTGCAAATGTGACAACACAGCAGTTGTGGCCATCGTTAATTCAGGGCGGAGCAAGGTGGACAAGGTAATGCACCTCATGAGATGCCTGTCTTTCCTTCTTGCTCGGTGGAACATGTCCTTTGTGTGCGAACACATTCCAGGTGTAGACAATGGTGCTGCCGATGCTCTTTCACGAGACTCACTCTCCCTGTTCCAGGAACTAGTTCCGGAGGCGGCAAGGGACCCCACCCCCATTCACGAGGGCCTACTCCAGTGCCTGGTGGAGGGGACTCCGGACTGGACGCAGGTAGACTGGATAGCGATGTTCAGAAGTTCTACATGATGGGGCTTGCAGAATCTACCCACAAACTCTATGCGTGTGGTACGAGACGATATTTGAAGGTATGCTCTGCGGCAAAACTGGTCCCAATGCCAGCAACAGAGGATACCCTCTGTCATTTTGCTGCGACCCTCGCTACCGAAGGCCTTCGTCGGGCGGCCTGCTGCCTTGCCTATTTCGGTTTCATGCGGATAGGGGAGCTAACTGTGCCCAATGATGAGGCCTATGACGCATCTACCCATCTGTCCTGAGGCGATATCTCGGTGGACGACCCATCTGCTCCAACGTGCATGGAGGTGCGACTGAAGTCTTCGAAGACTGACCCTTTCCGGCTAGGCATTTCTCTGTTCATTGGTAAAGTTCCATCACTGCTGTGTCTTGTGTCCGCGATGCTGTCGTATCTCACTGTAAGAGGCAACAGCGATGGGCCACTCTTCTTTTTCCAGGACGGTAGACCCCTCACCCGACAGCGGCTTGTTTCTGCCGTGAAAGGGGGGGCGTTGGAGGAGGCTGGGGTCAGCCCTGCCCACTATTCCGGTCACAGCTTTCGTATAGGCGCGGCTACCACTGCAGCTGCGAGAGGACTGGAGGACTCCACAGTTAGGACCTTGGGTCGATGGAAGAGTCTGGCATACCTGGAGTACATTAAAATACCACGTGAGCAGCTGGCGACTTACACAGCCAGACTATGTTAGTGATGTCAGTTTGTAAACTTATACCATGCCTGTCATGCGTCAGCTGTGCACATTATCATTGATAATCCTTGTTTGCTTTCTGATATAGTTGTGTTCTGGAGCCCCTCCCTCTCCTCCGTGGCTGTGGTGTCTGGGGCGGGTGGTCGTGCCTTCATTGGCGGGATTAAAGGGGCTTGCCCCGCCCCATTAATGGCGCCCCAGTCAGCCTTGGTTGATTGGGGGGCGGGGTTTCCGGCCGCCACCTATGCCAACCAACTCAGCCCAGTGCTGCGGACTAGAGTGAGGAAGCTTCCGTAATGACAAAGTATGCTATTGGTAAGTGTTATTATAATGGGTAGGTTCACTGTCAGCATACTTAGATGATGACAGAGAACTGTATAGTTGATGGGGCGGGCGCCTAGGGATTAATGACCATTTAGCAGCATGCTAGGTGGGGTTAATACAAGGCAAACGCCCCAGTTATTGTATGGTAAAGGGTCCCCCCCTTACGCGCAGGCGTAAGATGGGAACCACGATGTGGGGTAAGGGTGTGCGTTAAGTAGAAAGCCAGCGTGTTGGTAGTAGCAAACCAAAGACGACTTGAATCAGCTTCCCGCCCACCCACACCTTTAGCAAATGGGGGGGATAATATCTGTCTGTATATTTGTTTTGTTTCTCATTTACCCTCCGGTGGACAGTGTTATCCTGCACTGTCCTACCGTGAAAACGTGGTTGCCGGGATTAAAGGAGCTTGCCCCGCCCCATTAATGGCGCCCCAGTCAGCCTTGGTTGATTGGGGGGCGGGGTTTCCGGCCGCCACCTATGCCAACCAACTCAGCCCAGTGCTGCGGACTAGAGGGAGGAAGCTTCCGTAATGACAAAGTATGCTATTGGTAAGTGTTATTATAATGGGTAGGTTCACTGTCAGCATACTTAGATGATGACAGAGAACTGTATAGTTGATGGGGCGGGCGCCTAGGGATTAACTCCACAATAATGAAGAGTTGCCTCAACGTTTGGACGTTGTTTGACGCCGTTTGCATTTTCCTTGCGTAAGTTACGCTGTCGGGTCAAAACTTGGGCGATAATTGGTTGCTTACGCTATATGGTTGAATTGTTACCTAAAATGTATCTTTCTTTTTTTCTTTTTTAAATAAAATATGTAGCTATAGCAAACAATTTTAGTGATATAGTAGAACCTATGAACCTTCCTCTTCATTGCAGCACTACCTTAGAACAACTGGCACGAAGTTCTCTTGGTGGTGGCTTCTTTCCCCCCAGCTCCCCTTCAGTCGGACTGTTTTGCCATCTCTGGGCTACTACAATAAACCCACTTGTTCTGCATCACCTCCAGTACTAAACAAAAGAGAACCGTTTGTAAAGCCCTGTACCCATCAGATGTGTCTCATTCACTCTTGAGTCCTCGCCATAAGAGAATGAAAGTCAGGCTGAAGGAGTTGCATCACTACTGATTTATTTTCTTTACTTTTTTTATTCTCATTGCCTTAATTAAATTATTTTAAAAATATATTTTTAAATGAAAGAAAAAAGATTGCTATGCTTTAGTTTTGTTGTGGGATAGCTGTCTCAAAATGACTAGCAATTGTTAATTAAATGACTGAGGATAGTGTAAATCCCGTACTGACTGAGGAGTGGGTGTGACTGTGGTACCATGACTCTAAGCTATATGAAATGCTGGAAACTAATAAAGTTTGTAGATTTTGGCCTAAAGTTTTGATTTCACTTACTAGGCAGTTTGTATGAAAAATATTCACAGTGACAAACAGTCTGATTGGACAATTTGAGCGTACCACAAAAAAAAAATAATTTAATGTCTAATTGGTTATAGTTATTTTGGTATCTAAACTCTATAGACCATGAAACAATTTAACCTGAAAACATAATAGCAAATTTATTCAAAAGTTTAACTCGCTCACTACTTCAAACTTTATAAAATCAGTTTTAGTTGTAATCAGATTTGTCTTCAATTTTTTCTTTGTATGTCTTCTACAACTTAGCTAGTATAAGTTATTCTTATCAAAATTTAAAAAAACCCTAATCAAATGACTGCTTCATTAATGTTGTTTTAGTTAACCATTCATAACTAACTAATAAAGTGCAATTATCAAGTGAAGGAGTACATTTCCATTCTAAACAATACTAACATGAACTAAGATTATTTTTTTTATCTTTGGAATCTCCAAGCAAAACAACACTAATATAGATCCAGTGAAGCTGTCCACTAGGAAACAGCAAGACACCCGTGGTACTACTGTAGCTAGTGTAAAGATTGTCCTATCTTGAAAATTTGTGAACAGGAGTGATAAGCACATGCTGGCATGCAGTCTGGTAGCCACCCGTTACTGGAAGTAATAGAAACGCATACAATTCCTTTCAAAAGGTCACCTCATTAAAATGATGCTTGCTGTGGGCGTTCAATTTTTTTTTTTTTAGTTTGCCAGGAAGCCATACACGTGTTTGTCTTAATACTGTGGTGTGCTGCTTAGTCAAACTAACAGCATAGTTTGAGGAAAAAACCAGACCATCAGAACACCTTTTAATCAGTGTTGTTTTTGTTTAGAGATTCCAGGTTTTCTTAGTTTTAGTTATTCATACTAAAAAATGTCTTGAATGCTTAGTTTTAGTTTTTTCCCAAATTCTCCCTGAAGATTTAGTTAGTTTTTAGCATTTCTTCAATATCATGTAGAAGATTTAGTTAGTTATACTGTGGTGCAACTTAGAGAGACTCCATCACTGAGGCTGTCCACTATTAATTGACTTAGTTTTGGTTAATTTACGTTGTCTCTCAAATTCTTGAATAACGAGACTCCTTAAAGAAGTAGTACTGGTAGTTTTCCAAACAACTTCAAAAGTAGCATATTTCTATGAAATCTTAGGGATTTTAAATAAAGTATGATATATTTTATATAGTTTAGAGAATAATTACTTGATAGCAATGTATACCTTTATTTAATAATGATATAATTCAAGGTGAATTGTTTACAATAAAAATTGCTTAGTTTTAGTTTGTGTCATCCACTCTAATGGTAGTTTTAGTTATTATCGAATTCACTGTCTTCTTAAATATGTATTTAGTTTTAGTTTTTTCATGTTCTCTATAGCTTAGTTTTAATTATTCTTACCAAAAGTAAAATACCCCAAAACTAAGGGGTTTTGGTTTTAGTTTTAGAACTAAAACAACACTACTTTTAATATGGCAAGTTATATATTTCTTATTAATTCGGGACATAGCAATCTGCAACCAAATTAGACTAAAATAATTAGTGATATGTCATAGTGATTCATGTATTTATGATATACTAAATTATTGTAACTGCAAAACAAAGAATTTTTTTAAGTGATATTGAATGTATTATGATAATACTTTGTATGTACAATCAAAGAGTTCAGTGCTAAGGAGAAGAGGTCCAAAGACGACGATCCATCCAGGCAGAAAATGTGGTCCTTGCCAGTTATGCTGCAAATCTACTCTTATTACATACACCTGTCCACTTGGGATCCTGAACTTTCAACAAAACTCCGGACCATATGGAGAAAACGATCACAGTTGACAGCTGTATTTGTCATGCATGTGAAAAAGACATAGAAAGAAAAAATAATTCAGGTGACTATGTACCAGGCTGGACATTACAGAACAAAGAAAACATAACACTGATGATGGGAAGCTAGTTCCACTGTGCCAGGTTCATTATAAACAAGTGCATCGCATAATCAACCCTCAAGTATACATGTAATGCTAACGTAAAGGGGTCGTACAGGCACTGCCCTAACACTGTTGCCATTAAATATCATTTTTGTCAAGTCAGTGATATGGATTTGTACATCACTTAAAATGATAAAAATATGCACAAGTTGTAATAATAGTCACCTCGAAATAATTGCTAATTTTAAGCAAAATAGTCATGATTATGAATTAAGTGCCCTTTTAAACAACATTATACCAGACTCAATCCCAGAAGATGCAGTCGTGGAATGAGATTATAAATTGCCCTTGTTTCTTGTTGAGGACTCTACTTTGTGACTTAATTTTTTCTTTTATTCATTGTCTTTTTTTACCTTTTTTTTGAGTTATAAATGTGCAAGTGTTTATCTGTTCATCATATGTGTTGTATTTTTAACAGCTTGCAACCAATAGGCATATTAGCAGTAGTTCCAATAGAATCAGGACACAAACAATTCGGGACATTGCAATCTGCAAGCAATTACTCCCTTTTAAACCATATCATCACTGAACATACTATAATAGCTATCTCTGAAATTATTATTGTAACTGCAAAACGTACTTACCTTCAGTTGTAATTTTACTTCCTTCTTTGCTAAAACCAATAATGATAATGATAAAATACCAGTAAATCTTTCTATCTTTCTGGAGTAGAACAAAAAAATTAGCGCTATATAATTGTCTTGTGCTCTCTTTTAGACACAAGACAACACAAACTACTAGTGACAGAGCAGAGCTACGCCCCAGTCAAACTCCATTTCCTTGCCTCTGCATGAATTACGTTACCGGTTTTTCGCAAAAGGAAACTGGGAATTACGCGAGTTGGCTACGAGACTATGCATGGGACAATTTGATCCTAGATATGTTCTGAATTTTCTTATACACTCCTTAGCTGCCGCTACAGTGCATCGCAAGTTTTTCTGAAAGACCTATTATAATGCAATCGCCTCATCAGGGCCCCTCCACAGTCTCCCCTCACGTGCGAAGAACAGCCGTCCCTCCTCCGCGCGTTAAGGGGCGGGGCACAGTATTATTAGTTTACTCCTCTTCCTCGGCGCGGAGTGTGTGTATGTCCACTTCTTCAACTCAATGGTGGGTGTTGCTTCAGCACCAGAAAGAACTGGAGTCTTTGCTAACTTCTACCTCGGATCTTTCCCATTTATTTCGTAAGCTACTGAATAATAACGTTCTTTCTCAAGACTTCGGCAGCAAGTTTTCTTCGCTGGACCCTGACCCAGACCATCTGGAACCAGAGGTTAAGGTCAGGTACTTACTGCAGCATGTTTTAGAAAGAGTTAGGGAAGATGGCAAAGTGTTTAAAAGGCTAGTTGGAGTCTTGAGTAAACTGGGAGAAAAAGTAAAAGATGAGTGTGATGCTATGAACAGGGGTGTGGCCCAGGAACGTACATCCAGTCAGGGAACAAAGAATGACATTAAATTAGTAACCAAAGACGTCCCTTATTTGGTGAAAAGTCTTGTGTTGTGCAGTCACTTGTGGGAGGAAATAGGTATTGCACTTGACATTCCTGAATACAAACGTGACGATTGCAAGCGTAATAGTGAAAAAAATGTCATAAGGCTAGAAAGTCTTCTCAGAACATTTGTACAGGGAGACTATGAGGGAGCTGAGCCTGCCACTTTCAATAGATTGAAAGATGCATTAGCTGGCGACATAGTAAAGCGGAAAGTGCTTGCACACAGACTAGAAATGCCAACTTGTGAGTCTGAACATGCTTTACCAAATACCTCAAGTTTTGAACTTGAAATATTAGATCAGTCTTACAATACTGAAGTAGCTGAGGGCAAGTCCACACTTCTAGAAGTGCAAGTCAGTAGCAGTGGGTGTGAATCTTATCAATGGAGTAAAAATGGCAAACCTTTACTGGATAGGGCTGATTTATTTGGTGTGTGTAGTAACATACTTTATATTGATAAAGCTAGCAAGGGTTCAGAAGGGAAGTATTCTTGTAGAGTTAGTCGAAGTGATGAGACTGAATGCAGTGACGAGATAAGTCTGAGTGTCGTTTATCCTCCAGAAAAGAGAGAGCTGCTAAAACTCTATTCTAATAGTGAAAGAAAATCAGCTAAAAATTCGTGGCCGCCCACAGGCAATTCTGAATTTATTAATCTAGCTCTTATCAAAAAGCAGGAAAGAGGTAAGAACAAATGTGACTATTATACAGTTCGTGGAGACATGGACGACATTCTAGAGAGCAAGGAAGTAGCAGAGTACGAGAAAGTGTTTAAAAAGTACAAAGAAGGTGGTTTGCTCTTAGTAGAAGGCCGTCCAGGTTGTGGCAAAACAACTCTAGTCCACAAGATAACTAGAGATTGGATGGAGGGGAAGAAAATCTTGCAAGGGGCAAGAATGGTGTTCCTAGTGACTCTGAGATTAGTAAATGAAAGTGGGAAAGATAAGAGTTTGCTAGACTTACTCCAGATATTTTATGGAAAGGTTCTTGGTAAAAATATTGAGCAAAAGCTTGATGAATGTAGAGGAAAAGGAGCGTGCTTCATTCTAGATGGACTAGATGAGTATCCTATACAGAAAAAGAAAAACTTAGTAATTGATGACTTGCTCAATACTAGAACACTTCTTCCAGATTCTATGGTTATCGTAGCATCACGCCCTGTAGCTACAAATGAATTAAAACAGCGATGTAAAACACGCATTGAAGTTATAGGGTTTCGTAAGGATCAAATCTACAGCTATGTAAGATCCTATCCCTTCCCTAATTCTGATATGGTAGATAAAATGGAGGAGTACCTAGAACAGCATCCCAATGTTCTTCACATGTGTTACCTACCAGTTCATGCAGCCATGATATGTTTCTTGTTCAGTGAATTAGAAGCCAACATTCCTCAAACAGAAACACAAATCTATGAGCAGTTTACAATAGCTACTATATTACGACACGAGGCAAATAGAAGTGAAGGTCTGTCACAGATTAAGTCTCTAATGGAACTGAGTGGGGAGGAGAAGACATTGTTCATTTCAATATGCAAATTAGCATATGACATGATCATTAACTCTCAGCAAGTAGTAAAGAAAAGCAATGCCCAGATTTCTGTCTCCAGCAATCTAGATTTTAGTCTGTTAACGATAGAACGTACCTGTGAATATTACGGCAGCGAAGATTTGTACACTTTTCATCACCTTACCTTTCAAGAATTCTTAGCAGCTTTTTACATTCGTGAAGCTCAGATAGAAGATGAGATTCTAATTATAGATAACAGTTTGAGGAATGTTAGGAAGTTTTACTGTGGGTTAACTCAGCTTTTTAAAGGCATCAAATTTGCCAACCTAATCTGTAAAAGATCATTATTAAAAGATTTGTCTTCTTTTCACCTTCAATGTGCCTTTGAATCCCAGCATGTACAGTTGTGTGATATTGCTGTAGAAGATAATACCATTAGTGTTGGAGGTGACATTGTTAGCTCTATTGCTCAAGGATATGTCCTCTCTAATTGTACCAAGCCAGTTACTAATGTGATAGTTAGTAGAACTTGGGATAGTGACGGAGTTCAGTCGTTTGCTTCAATGGCTACCAGTGGCAGACTTCAGTCTATCAAAACGTTAAGTTTAGCGTATACAAAAACTGTCAATGATGAGTGGTTAGTGTCCATCAACAGTTTATTATGTCACTTACCTTTCTTGGAAGAGCTGGATTTACATCACACATCACTTACTAAGTCTGGAATAAAATGTTTTACTAGTGGAATAACATTGCCTCAACTCAAGGTCTTGAGGATTTCTTTACCACTAATACCACCTTGCTCTCATCCTGAAACAGTCTTAAATCTATTAAAGTTTAGGAGTAACAAAATACAACAAATATTTTATAAAGTGCATGCAGGTTATGCTATCAACCATGTAGTATGGAGGAAGATATTGAGCTATGCCTTTGGCAGCCAGATCATGGAGGACAATGAACTGTCTGGGCTACACATGTACAACTCTGTGGCAAATCTGTCTCTCTATCATGAGAGGCTGTCTTGCTGTTCTGAAGTAGTTCTTGTTAACTGTTGTCTTGGTGATGAGGAAACAGAGATATTGGCTAGCACATTGAACAGTTCTGTCTTGGAAAAGCTTGTTCTTGATTGTAACAGAATAAGTGACTCTGGAGCTATTGCACTAGCATGCTGCCTAGCAAGATTTAGTGTAGTACAGGAGGTATCTCTTCAGTGTAACTCTATTGGTGACTTGGGAGCCACAGCTCTAGGAGATGCACTAATCCATTGTAACAGTTTGAGAAGACTAGACTTGCAGGGAAATAGTCGAGTAGATATAGTAGCTATAGCTAGAGCTACAGAGAGTCTACCTGGCTTGGATCTGTGCATTGATAAAGTGCATACTACAGAAGAAGGTATTGAGAGAGTCTTAAAGCGCAGGACTGGGACTAATATAAAAAATAAGGTGTTTACTTCCTCAATGGATAGTGTTTGCAAGGCAGACATTGATTCTCTGAGGAGAGCTTTACACTGTGGGGATTTACCAGCATTGAGACTGTCTAAAACTAACATTTCCAACATTAACCAACTAGTGGCTGAACAAGAGAATGCAAAGACAGTTAGAGGAATAAAGTGTACAGATATTGGTGATGATACTGTACCAACTCTTTGCAGCATCTTAAAATGTTTGCCTCATCTTCATTATATAAAGATTAAATTGGGAAATATAAGTTCTACTGGTACACAACTTATTAGTGACAGTTTGAAAACATTTAAGTCATTACATAGTTTGACTTTACGTCATGGTTGTTATCATTCTAGTATTTTATTAGAAGTTGTCAAGTGCTTCACTAAACTACACTCTCTAGACTTATCTGATTTTTATGTTGGATCTAAAGAAATTGGTCTATTGTGCAGTAATACCGAGTTTTGGGTAAACTTACGCACTCTAAACTTTGTAGGTAATAAACTTGGTTCAGATGGAGCACAAATTCTGAGTAAAATGCTAGTCCATTGTAAGAGTCTATGTCGTTTGAATCTCTTAGGTAATTTCATTGGTGATAGAGGAGTTATGGCGATAGCAGAGGGACTGAAGGACCACACTGGTTTACTAGAATTACAACTAGGCTATAATGGTGTCACCTCAGAGGGTGTGGCATCATTGAGCCAGGTGATTAGTTGCAACCAACAGCTGCAATGCCTGGAATTGACAAATTGTAATCTCGGTTCAGAAAGTGTAACTGTCCTAGTTGATCTCATGTCTGGAGATTCTTTACAAATACTGGATCTTGAAGAGAATATATTAGGTGATGATGGTATGGCATGTCTGAGTGTTGGACTGAAGAAGTTCACACAACTAGTGAAACTAACTATTGGTGATAATGAAAATAGTTTTCACGGAGTACAACATCTGTCTGAGGGACTTCAATATTGTACTAAACTGCAGCAATTATACTTGGGTGCTGATGATGTCATACAAGATTGCATTCCTGCTATACTTGACGTAATGAAGCATTGTATGTACCTAAAAAGGCTAAGCCTTGAATTTAACAGTATTAGTGTGGATGATGTAGCACTTCTATTAGGAGGATGGCAACATAAGAGTTTGTTAATATTGCACATAACAGGCATTGGTGCTGACCATGTACTTGTTCTGGACAAGACATCTGAACATTGTGATAGTTGCGATCGTCTACTACAACTGAATTACAACAATGATTTTGTAGACCTTATCATACACGGCATTGCTCTACCAAAATTAGTATCTCTGTAATACTACTAAAACATTTCAAGTGCTCTGCACTTTATCTAAACTCCTCCCACATTATATCTGGACTCCACCCATATTTTATTGACTTCGTACATTTCATTTGAGCTTATACCTTTTTAAACTCCACTCATAATAAAATCCACCCACATCATATTGAAGTCTCCACCTCAAGTCTACATACATTTCATCTGCACTTTTATTAGTTTAGACTCCACCCAGTTTATATCTAAACTCCACCCACATTAAATCTAAACTCCACCCACATTAAATCTAAACTCCACCCACATCTTATTGAAATCTCCAATTCAATTCTACTTAGCTACATTTCTACGTTTATTCATTTAAACTCTGCTCACATTATTGATCTAAACTTCACCCACATCTATTGAAATCTCCACCTCAACTTTTGCGTACATTTCATTTGACCTTTTAAGTATTTAAATATTTAAACCCCACCCACATTTGATCTAAACTCCACCCTCACCTTATCAGCTAAATCTTCACCTCTACTTCACTTGCATGTCACATGAGCTCTACCGCTGTTTAAATAGTAAGTTTTATATAAGTTATATACAGTACATAATATTTTACTTTGCGTTCTTCATAGCCTATTAGAAGAGGAAGAGAGTCTGCTGGTTAGATCATGTGACCCTCAGTTGGACACCATTGTCCAGGGTGTACAGCAGCAATTTAACCTGACCACACCTCAATCAGTATGACTGCAACCATTGACAGCAAACTCACTAGTAAGCATGTATTTATAGTCTACTACTTTTGTTGTTGTTGTTGTTGGCTTGCAAAATGATGACTTTATTTTTGAAGGACACGTATTTTAACTTTGTTTTTATTTTGTTGTTTTTGTTTTTTCTTTGGAAAACACTTCATTCTATTCTGTATGTATGTGTGTGCAGTTATATCAGAAATGATGCAACCAGAGCAGCTCCAAACTGGGTAAATTTCACATACCAGGTAGGATTATGACCACACCCTTTCTTAATTGACTGCACCTCTTCTTAATGACCACATCTTTCTGTGATTCAAGCAATCAGGTTTATGTATGATGCAATGTTTTTGTGTTATTTCTTGAAGCATCTCCTTGTCTCTATTATGGCTATAATATGAACATAACTGCACTGGATCTTATCAAAGAAACTTACCAAAAGGATATTGACTTCAACTACAGAGTGGACAGGTGAGACTGTGGTTGAGGGTTACAGAATAACAATCACTCTTAGATATTTTGGATCCTACCTTAGTGATATATGTCAGACCTCTTACTTCATTATGTGTATGTAAGGTGTGGTGTTTTAATTAGGTGTATTCAATGAATTTAATTATTAACCATCAGTGCGCATGTGCGAGAGGGTTACATTACTCAGTTTGTCTGTCTGTCAGTCAGTCAGTCACAATCATCTCGAAGATGGCAGCCTCTCAAAATAATATGGCATTTAAAAAAAGTAATGTTTATAAGAAAGCACTCCCTATGAATCTTCCAGAACACATCTGCTCGGTAGTCAGTCACTCCTTGCCACAGGGATCTCAAATATGGCAGCCTCCCGAAGATTGAAATAAGCATCAAAATTTGTACTGGACATTTTAAGTCCCTTTAGTGTGCCAGAAGTCCCTTTAATGTGCCAGAATTCATTTTGACTTATTTTTTCAGTAAAAGCTAGTTATTTTTAGGCTGTACGATCATAAGCAATTTAACAAGCAGTTTACCGGAGTGCTTGTAGTTTCCCATTAAAACTACTGGTGAGGTGAGCGTCGCTTGTTAAGCTTCTCTTATGAAAACAGCATTAACATCTAAAGTTTCATTGCACGAGTCACATATCAACTTGCTCAGGCTTTATATATTGACTTGTGTGAACATACATATTGGCATATTCATATTGATACTACTCCAAATAAATTATTCTTTTGTTGATCTTTGTAATAGCTAGCTAGTGTATAGTAACGCTAAAGGTTCACACCCTTGGTTACATCTCAGCTTAGCTCTCATACAAACATACAAGGTTAGAATGTACTCTAGTATTAGAGAAAGCAATACGTGGAGCAAAGAAGTAAGATTCTAATGGATCTGGTGAATATTGTGGTCAAAAAGATCAGAACATTGAGATTGGAGATATATTTGTCTAGACTAATTGAATATAGAATGAAAGGGTGAGATTTTTTGAGATTGGAGATGCGTTTGTCTGTCTGGTTGAATACAGAAAGGGTGAATACAATATTTGTGTTTTGTGTTAGATTATCTCATGAGTTAGGATATCGACAAATGCTCCAGCTTGACTGTTCGAATACATCAAATTATGTTATTTTGAAAGGTCAGAAATTCTATCATGTGCACACATGCTGCATGTGACAAGCAATGTCAAGGACTTGATTGCATACTTCCTTACCACAGAATTAATAGAGAAAGATACTTTATACAATTACTATTCATAAACTTGTTGACTCAATTTTTTAATATGGTATATTTGTCATCACAATTTTGTTTCTTGTATCACATGATTAACTGATGTTTGTAATTTGTAATCAGAAACTTATAGTTATGTGAATCAGTAGTAATCGTGTAGTTCAGTGTTGTTGTAGCTAACTCTATTGTACTTGAACAAGACTCTGGGGAAAAAGTGCTTTAGTCTTGTGGATGGTCACTCCTTTACCTTAGGGTTCGAAGGACCAGACTGCTTGCTTACAATGGCGCCCGCGGATATACACACGCAACCGCTGGCCGTTAGGCTTGCAGTCTTGTAGCACCGCAGAAAAGATGCTCACTCTCAGAAGTTTATCTCTGAGTTTGCAGAGGCGAACAACAACTTTATTATTTACAACAAGCACATTACATACTAAGGACTATGAATAAATATCATTATGTGGTTAGGTAAGGTAATGACTATGCGTGTATATGAATGTTCAAATGTCCTGTCCAGTCCTGGACAGTACTTCCTATTATCCTAACAGGTTACAGGGACGGATCTAGCGCTAGTAACAGGGAGGGGCCCAAATATATTTAGGTCAAAATTCATGAAATTTCAAAATATTAATGATTGATCTTACATGATTTGAATAGATCTGCTCCCCTGGCTTATGGGCCCAGCATATCATTAGGATAGTAGAGAGAGTCGTTATTCCTTTGAACAAGTGACTTGGCTTTAATAAAGGACAGGCTGTAGGGTATCATGAGGTGCGCAGAAACTGAGCCTGCTGGCAAGAGAGTAGATCGAGGAAGGTTTGCTGCTTGAAAGGATCGAGCTTTGGCATGTTGATATGATGCTCATTTATCTACTTGAGGATAATCCTGAAAACCTGGTGGAAGTCCGGAAGAAGTTGCAAGACTAGTGTAAATGTGAAATGTTGGCAAATAAGTTTTCTCTATGATAAAAATTTTACTATCTCAAACTTGAATTAATAAATTCCATTCAAGATCATACTAAGTTGTTGATTGAAATTTTTGATGAGTTTGGTGGCCCTATATCCTTGGAGGATTGAGTTATTTATCTTTTGACCTGCTTACCAAAGTCCTACAATGTTTTATTACTGCTCTGGAAACTAATTCTGAGGTTCCAAAAATTGATTACTGAAAGACTTATGCATGAGGAGAGGAAACTCAAGGATCTTCTAGTCTAGTATAGCTAAGAGTGAAAGTGTGTTGATGATTGGACAGTTCCTAAAACTATTTTAGACACATGTTTGTGTTGTACATTTCCATAATGTGATGTTATTGTTGTTGTTGTTGTTGTTTTTTAACAGTTCACTTAGTTGTTAGATTTTCTGCATTAAGCATTTGGAGAAGCCTCTAGAAGTAATTCTAGGTGACTAATGTGGCATGGTCAAGTCAACCACCAAACCCAATATTATGCTCTGTAGATGCTCTTTGAGTCCCTAAACTTTCCTGCAACTTACTAAGTGTTCTGAAAGCTACTGAGAATAGAGTCGTGGTTTCATCTAATATTTCAGAATATCACATCTTTGACAAGATGATTTAAAGATGAGTTTAAATGTTGGGGGAGAGGGTAATAACTGATAGCCAAGTTTTTACAGCTGAAAGATTTGTTGCTGCCATTATTTAATCAGAACACTAACCACTTTACTTTTAGACAGATTTTTGTAGTAAGTTCAGAGTGGCATAGAAGATAGCTACATGTGTGACAACAGGTAGTTTACATGCTGCAGAGTCTGAGGTTCCATTGTTATCTATGAACAGTTGTTGGATTATCATTTGCTAAACTTGACAGATGGTATGGAATGTGATTACTTAGTTGCTGGTTTTAAATAAATGTAGCTGGCAATTGATAACAATAATAAGAGAAGTTCCCTGATCCCCGCTTTTCCCCCAAAATAAATTTCTCATTTGGTGAGATGGCCATTAGCTGTTAATGAGATTTACTTGCTATGAATGAAAAGGAACACATGCAAACACACATTATATACATATATATATTTCACTCTAGATATCTTCACAATGTTATCTTTAGGTAAGTGACCCTAGAGATAACAGGAGTTACCACAGTGCTATCTCTTGGCTGTATTGGCAAGCTCATTACCCTAGTAGTTATAGCAACAGGCCTGGCTTACCAGTTTTCAGGGTTTTTACTGCTACCATACTCTAGTAAGGGAACCTACCCAACAAAGTTAGAGCAGCTGCTAAATATTCTTCAGCCAGACAATCACTCACCACAGCCGTGGGAAGCTACATGAACCCAAAACTAACGATGATCAAAATCGAGGGTAACTAATGCATGGTGAGAGTCAGCTTTTTACTCGTGTTGATGAGATCTAGTGGTCGTCAGTTGTCGACTGAAAACTCGTTGACACTTATGCTATTCTCTAAACAAATTATTTTAGGTACATCCTAGACTATGCCAGACTATCTGAAGAAGGGGCAGCTTGAGAGTATGCCAGTCAAGTTTCATCTCATCTCAGAAGTATATTTTCATTGACAAACTTAATTTTAAACTAACCTTGTAACTACTCCTTTGCTTATAGATATCATACATATATTGTCAATCAAGTGACGGCTCATATTTGTCTGACTAAATAAAACTTCCTTCTGCCACCCATGTATGTAGTATCAGTGTTATTAGTGATTTCAGTTAAAGGATGCAGTATTATAATTTTTCAGAGTATTACTGACTCCAGAAAAGCATTAACATGAATTCATAAGTTACTGATTCTTAAATGAATGCATTGAGAGTGGAGATGCGTGATGGAGCAATGGGTTGGGCTTGTTTACCACCACTGTGAATGTATGTAAGACGTAGCTACTGTTTTTGAAGGGCAGTGCTGTTTTCTAGTTGCAACTATCCAATTGGAATTTAAGATTGCAATTTCTCTGTCTTACATAAATTTTGTGGAGGTAAATTGTTGGATTAGTGAAAAGCTAAATAACTAAAAGTGAATACTTTATCATTCAACAGGAAATAGTATTCTAATCTATTGGTGAGAAGTTGTAAGTTCCTATAATGTATTTCATAATGTTGAAACATGTATCAGTGAAACAGTGTAAACTCTGGTTGTGTCATCAATTTCATGCTATGTAAGATTTATCAATATTCACTGTAGAACATTGTATTTTGGGATAAACAGTCAACAGCGATCATTTAAAAATCCAATTGAAATTAAGATTATGTAAAGTTGAACATTTCAAGTTGAAGCAACTAGCTTAATTATTTAGGATGTTGAAGTGTTTGGTGAGCAAGACCAATAAAAAATGCCTTGCTAACTACTTGTACTGTGGTAAAGCTATATTCGTGATTCTATTGTGGCAGTTTTCTACTGGCTTGCTCTATAACTTTTACATCAGATTATCCTCCTTGGTTAGATATTTATATATTTACGATGTAATGGTGATTACATCTCCTTTTGTTATCATGTCCTTGTTCTCTCCATTGGCTGGATATTTCGCAGACACTAAGTACAGCAGATTTAAAGTGCTACACTGTAGTACCCTTCTAATGATACTGGCAAGCTTCTCCCTCCTTTTGGTGTTTACTGTGTTAGCTTACACTTTTGAAACTAACAAATACAATCGAGTATTAATAGTCGTAATTGTGGCAGTGTCCTTACTTTACTATAGCGGCCATGTCTTCTTCATTGCCAATATTATTCAGTTTGGTACAGATCAGCTTCGCGATGCTCCCACCCGATGGTCGGTGGTCTTCCTGCATTTGTATTACCTGTGTGACAACTTCGGCACCATTCTGACTTCAGCAATTTATTTGCCTAACCATGAAATCTATGTTCACGGAACAAACTTTTCTTTTGATAATGAAGGAATGATATCACTAGAGGCAAATGCAGCACTGACTTCATTATCCTCTCTGCTCGTTTTGTGTGTGTTACACAAGAAACAGAATTGGCTCTCCACAGAAAATATCAGAAGTAATCCATACAAGCTTGTGTCTGATGTTATTGTCTTTGCCATAAGGCACAAGCGTCCGATAAGGAGAAGTGCGTTCACATTTAGCGAGGACGAGCGACCATGCAGAATAGACCACGGCAAACAGAAGTACGGGGGACCATACACGACAGAACAAGTAGAAGATGTCAAAACTCTTACTAATATTTTGAAAGTTTTATTCTGTTTGGGTCCAGTATTCATTCTGGACTTGTCAGCAACAGTGTCTTCAACAAGACGGCCTAATCAGACAACTCTTTCAACAGAAAATCCTCTGATGGTGTTATTCATAGATTATGGCTTAGTATCACCTGTATTTGGCATAATATCCATATTCTCCTACTTGCTAGTACTGAAACCTTTCTTTGCAAAAGTTTTACCGAATATATTCAGAAGAATGGGTCTCAGTATTGCATTGCTAATAGCTTACTTCCTGGCTGTAATCATGTTAGATGCACTAGCTTACGACCAGGGAAACAGTTACACCCGATTTCAAAATTGCAGATGGAACTCCAACTCCTCATACCAAAACAAGTTCATTTCTATACCCAGTATGTACATACTGCTGAGTCAGCACATTCTTCTGTCCATCACCCACATGCTCCTCTACATTGGTGTGTGGGAGTTCATTTGCTGTCAGAGTCCTCAATCCATGAAGGGACTTCTGTTCGGGTTGTTCTTCGCCATTAGAGCGTTCTACCAGTTCTTGGCACTCCTTCTTCTCTACCCGTTTGTCTACGAATGGTCATCGACACCTGCAAACTGCAGCTTGACCTACTTGTTAGTAAACCTCATCATCGGACTGGTTTCTTTGTCTGTCTATTCTATAGTGGCAAGGAGATATAAATATCGTAAGAGAGACGACATTTATAACATCTACCAGTACGCTGAGGATTATTATACCAAATATGGAACCTCTGAAATCCAAGATAGTTTCACATTACAGCAATAGTACAAATTAATTATCATTATACATATCAGAACATAAATAACAGTAGATTGTTTGAATATAAATTGTTCTGGTATGACCATTAATTCAAATTAGATCATCACTTACGGCAACAACTTTAGAAATTAAACAGTGACTAGCTTCGGCCATTTAAGTGACTCTAACAACACCACAGCACCATTCCAGCTACATTGAATAGCAATACACATACATACACTCACACACACTGAGTGATATAGAAAGGAAAGCTCTCAAAGTAGAAAGTAAAGTGAGCACACAAAGGATCGAAAAAGTACAATATGAGCACGCTCTATTCAGTGAATAGAGGCTATATATGCGGACGAGTAGAAATTCTGTTTTGATCAGATAGGAGGAGGTGAGCTGTATTTCCCAGTCTCTCAGGCCTGGATAGAATAGTTGTGGACTCTTATGCAGATTTCTGTCAGTGAGGTAATAACATAAAACTAGGGAAAGTGAAGTAATATGTAAGACCATGATGTAGCAGATAGAATGGAGCCGTATTTGTATTTCATCAGTTTAGTATGTGGATATTGCCTCATCTCCAAAATTCTATCCCAAAAGATTATGCAGGAAATCTTTCGAAAGTTTTATTTGTAAAATTTTGGCATAAATCCGGAAGTAGAACAATTACATGGTAAAAGGTCGTCGACGCGCTGGAGTGCAATAGGCCAGGAAATGCCGTAGACTCCAGGAAAGTTCGAGAATCAGCGAGATTTGGCGCGGTATCTTTATTGACATTGCGTGGTGAGAATTTTCGAGAACTATCTGAGAAAGATACAGGTTGGTGTTTTACTCTGCTTCCCGCGAGTATAAAATGTTCATGGCGAGTTTAGTCCACATAAAACAAGAAGAAAAGGCGTTGCAGAGATTAGTAAGACAAATTTCCCTGACAACATTCTATTCTACTTTTACCAAAAAACTTCATAACAGCAGCTATGGTAATCTTTAAAGTCACTGACGGATTTCAAACCAGGAGATTTGAAGCTCCCTCTGGAGTAACCTTCAATGATCTAAAGAAGAAGCTTTCCTCTGTGTTTCCAGACTCAGTGAGCGAGAAGGAAGACTCTGATTTAATCTTGCACTACAGAGACAGTGAAGGAGATGTCATTACTCTGTCCTCTGACAGTGAGCTCCAGGAACTCCTCAACACAACTCAACAGGCTGTTGTGAAATTGTATATTCCAAGGAAGAATGCAGCCACTGGGAGTACTTCACATTGTCACAGCTGGAGGTTTCCGGCATCCTCACTGACCAATCAGTTTGAACGAGAGCTGGAGGAGTTGTCTAGTCTTTTTGACTCTCTAATTAGACCCAATACATCTTCTCCCTCAAGCCCAAGTAAAGAATCATCGTCTGCTGAAAAAGGGTCTACTTCACTGGGTGCCAACAATACAGAATCAGTTTCAGAGGAAGACAAAAGTGAAGAAGTTTGTGCCAAGCCATCGACTCCTGAAGAAGATGGTACTGAGAAGACAGAGTCAACCTCCAAGCCATCATCTGGCAACAATGGTGGCAACTTGCGATGTTGCACTGGACAAAGACTGTCTCCACTGCTGCTGAGTGACCTGCTCTTTTATTCTCCTCCTACCAGAAGAGTCGGCTGTCAGCTCAGGTTGACTCCTTGGGGAGTGACCTGCCATTGCTAACATTCAGTTTCACATCAAATTATATTGTAGTCATTAAATACTTGTAATCATAAAAATTGACGAGGTTCTGAGTGCTCATGTAATCTATTACAGTTATGTCATTTTGAAGTTTGTTTAATTTACATGGTAAACCTAGATGCAATTTTGAATATATTTTTATACTCCTCCCTTGCGATAAATTCCTTTACAGATAACAATTTTAATACAAATTTTGCAGTATAATTATATCAATATTATAATCATATTATAATAAACAATTTTTGATATTCAAGTAGTGTTACATTCTTTCAAAATTTGAAAATCGAATCATTCGTAAAAAAGTAGATGTAGAAGTTTTAAAACTTATTGTTCACGAAGTGCGAAAGAGACATCATCTAAGTTAGGTACGAGTTTGACCTTCCTTGCCACGTCACACGGAGTGTTGGACACCACTAGGATATTGGAGGAGCACAGAGAGGAACACAAGTGGATCATTTGGCTGAAGTTGACAGACTCCAATCCTAACAACAACAACAACAACAAATAAAAATATAAAAATTGCTGATTATATTTGGTTTATTAAAACCACCATGGAGAGTTTGACCTTATTGGCTGACCCTTGAGAAAGGCTTTGGCAAGAAGTTGAAACATCAGGTTAATTATTGGCTGTTAAAACAGTAAAATTTACCATTATTATTAAAAATTTATTCCATTGCTAACAGACTGCATTCTTATCAGTGTGTACCTTTAACAGTCATTATGCAGGACCTCTGGCTTACTCCAATAGTAATAGTCTTCCCTAGCTGTATCACTCACCCTCTACTGCCAGGAGCTCCTTCAACTGAGTGTAAATGTCTCTCATGGTCGCTTCTTCCTGTCCAGTTGTATGAACTAGTGCCACGATGGCCCACAGCAGCTTTTTCTGATATGTGGTAGAATGCCTAAGGGCAAACACAAAGAAATTGGACTTTATATAAGATAACTATAAATGGCGAAATTGTACTACAAAGCCAAATTATTAAATAGTATTTTTTCCATTTATACACGTGTCTTTCTGATTTTCTAGCTACAAGTCGTCTGGAGTATAATTCTTGCAGTTTTTAATTCCAGGAAAGAATGTAAACCAAGCTCTAAATTTTTCTTTCATTGTACCACCACCAAATAAAAATACCTCTCAGTTCTAAACTAAGCGTGGCTTCATCACCTGATGGCATTGACCATGGGTAAGTTGCAGAGTTCGTCCATGGCTTGTTGCAAGTGCCGCATAGTAACAGGCCACACCTCCTTGCCCTTAGCCTTCACCTTGGTACGGGGAGTAACGTGGGGAGTGACTACGTCGTCATTGTCTTCCAGGCATGCAATCTCCACTGCTCTACGACAGACATCCAGTACTCTGCGAGCATCTCCACACTTTGCTGCCAGCTGTGGGAGGAAGTTGTCAAACCAAAATGTAATATAGATGGGGGGGGGGGGAATATGGAAAAAGAAGGTGACAGGAAATATGAGAGGGACTGTAAGGGTAAGAGAGAGTTGGGAAATAAAGAGAATGAGGGAAGAAAATGGAAGGAAGAAAGTGGAAGAGGGAGTAGTAAAGAGGTAAAAATAAAAAAAAAGGAAGAAAAAAAAAAAAAAAAAAAAAAAAAAAGAGGCACCTTTCTGGAAGCCAACTCCACTGCATCTGGCTCAAACACTCTCAAACCTTCCAGCCTCGACTTCACTATCTCTTGAAGCTGCTGGTGTGTGTAAGGCTTGAAGTCAACACGAGTAAGACCCTGCCAATTACAAATCAACAACATAACCTACAGTTACACTAAAAATGAGAAAGTCATCACAATGAATTCAGACACTAGGCACACTCTGAGGGGAAAAAACAAAACAAAATAAAAAACAAACAAAAAACAACAACACAAAACAACAACAACAGTAGTTTAAACTGATAAAAAAAATATTTTCCCTTGTCTTACCCCTATTCACCTACTACAGTTTTGACCACTCCTTACCAATCGACTGGTTGTGCTGCTCTTCATGACCCTCTCGTGCAAGTCCAGTGTGTTAGTGACTACTAGCATGACTAGCTTGGAGTTGAGGAGACCAGGGAGGCTAAATAACTCATACAACACCTTCTGCTTCTTTGTGTAAAGATAGTCGACCTCATCTACTAGTAGCACGGTCCTCTTGTCGGAGACGGCGTGTTTCTTTAGGTAAGCCAAAGCGCTATCTGTTGACACCTGCTTCCCTGTGAGTTGCTAAATAAAGGAAAGAAGTCACAACAACAACAACAACAATAAATAATAGTATACATGCTCATTGCTATGATTATAACTGATTTGGACTTATTAATAGAGCATTACATAGCATCAAGTGAATTTTCTTTAAACGTTTTTTAAACGTTTCGGCTCGAAGGCCTTCTTCAGTAAAACCAACAAGTGCTAGGGCTAGGGCTCACTTGTTGGTTTTATTGAAGAAGGCCTTTGAGCCGAAACGTTTAAAGAAAATTCACTTGATGCTATGTAATGCTCTATTAATAAGTCCAAATAATAATTAAAATAAAATTTCATTAATATTCATTTACTATTGTAGCATTGCTTAAAACATAGTGTATAGTTAAGGACATAGTTATACTGGACTTGGATTTTTAAAGAAAAAAAAAAATCAAAACTTAGCTGTACCATCATGAACACACAGTCCAGTCTGTTGCAAGGAAGAAAGCTCAATGCAACTAAACATAATGCATACCGCGTGATCTACTGTCATATATGCCTTTGTAGATTATCCTGTATTTATTTATTTATTTTTATTTTTTTGTTGTTGTTGTTGTTGTTGTTTTGTTTTGTTTTCCACCAATATTGTTATAATTTTGTAGGATACATGTAGCTTGATGGAATGGAAACATCCTTTTGGACTACATTAGCTACAATTTTAGTTGGTAAGGTGACTTCACATGTCTAATGTCAGTCTATGAAAAGTTATCTAATGTATATTTTGTTATTGTTATTCTTTGCTAGCCAACCACACAAAAAATTAAAATAGCACATTCTATATAAACAAAACTTCCTCCAGCCAAACATACTTTGGCTTTGACCACACCCCCAGGTGCCATCCTTACCGCCACAATGGAAATGAATATCTTTGGAGGAGCAGTGACTTTCATCCCATTCACTTCTACAAACTTGAAGGAAGGCAACATGTCTTCATCTACTGCCCCTTGAAGATAGCGAGCCACCTCACGCACCATTGCAGTTTTTCCCACTCCGGGCATGCCCGAGATGTACATACAGCTACGATAAACCACAACAACAAACAAAATGTTACATTTAAAAAGGCCAATAAATAAATATGTACAATGCTTAGAAATATTTACCACCATGAAACAAGTTTGTGTTTTTAAAGCACCCATATCATCTCATTCCATTCAGAAGTTGCTTCATGGACTAAGAACTCAAAAAATGAGGGTACTGCTTTGCGGCGGGGGGGGGGGGGGGGGGGGGGGAGAGAGGGGGTTACTAGAAAATGACCAACCTGAACCAAACGTCCTTGTGCTCAACCATTCCATTGTGCCCAACTCAGAGCCCCTCCCCCCTTCCCCCCCAAGTATCGTGAGAGAGATCCCATGAAGTGTGACAACTTACCCTCCAGTCATGTTGTTCAGGTTGTCCTCCACAAACCTGCAAATGGCCGAGAACTCTTCGTCTCTGCACGGGAGACTTTCTGGCACAGCAGATACGTGGAGCCTGTGGGCAGGGAAGGGGGATATCAAAAGGGTGGTCAAAAAAGGAGAGGAAGAAGAAAAAAAAAAAAAAGAAAAAAAAAAAGACAGGAGTAGTAGTAGAAGAAGGGGCCGGGGAGAGGATGAAGAAGAACAGAAGTAGTAAGAATAGAAGAGAGGGGGAGAGGGTAGTTGATGAAGAAAGCAAATGATAGTGAATAATCAAGAAGAAGAAAGAATGAAATATAGCATGGAACAGTAAAAAGTATTTATGAACTGCATGGACTATGTAATAGCCCACGTTGCCTGATGTGACTCACCTTTCTCTGGCCTGCTCCAGAAGCTCTGCTCTCTCGTCAATCTTCCTCTTCCTCCCTTTCTTCCTCTCCTCTGTTGCCATCCTTTTCTCAGGAATAACAAGAGTATGCACCTTTCTGGGAGTAGAGCCTGACACAGCTCCTTCACCATCACTCTGGAAGGCATAACACAGCCAAGCAGACAAATGACTAATAGCCAGTAGCAAGAGTTTTTGTTTTTTTCAGCCTAGTCTACCTAGTTTGGCAACATGTATACAATACCTTTATGTACTTTACCAAAGAACAAAGAAGTTGATAAATGATTTCAACCAATGTTGATTGCTGGTCATATAGTGGACACAGCTATAGTGCACCCTGTAGTGTTGGGATGACACTGTGGTAGAGTGAGGGGAGGGAGGGGGGAGGGACTAAAATGAAATCAGGTGTCTATTATTCTATTATTGGTATGGGTTGTGGTGAAATAACCACACCTTCAGAACAAACTTGCATATAAAACTCACACACAAACATACACATTCATTCAGTTCCACACATTTCCATCCAATTCACTAATTGTAACTTGAACACTGTAACTAATGCATTTGTTATTTCCCTTCACTTCCCTTGTCCCTCTATACACCACCTTCTTATGTTCTGGATCATTCAAGCCACATTCAGACAGTTTTCTATATATCTGGCTGTCTGCACTTCTGTTACTCAGTTCTGGTTATAGTATTGAAACATACACTAAGTTCTGTGTCCAACAACCCCTCTAAGGCCTAATAACCTCTGGTGATGATGGCAGCTTCCTTCTGCCCTCTGGTCATCCCCCCAGTTAACCTACCACATGGGTGGAGAAAGGATGAAGAAAGGGAGGGAGGAGTTGAGTGCTTGGAATATCCTGCCATCTTGGGGAAGTCAATCATAATAAAAATTTCTCACCCTACCTCTTTCTTTTTTCCAGTTGACATCACTCCTACTAATTTACCAAGTAAGACCACCCAGACCACACCCAGACCACACCCACTCCATTAGGATATCCACTAGCACTTTGAACCACACCATCAATGCCATAACCTCTGCCACTTTCTCACCAGCCGCTTACTGAAGTAACACTTGAAGTTTGGATTTGTCCAACATATTTTATCCCCATAGGCTATCACAGTAAACAAGATGCCATCAGCCACGCCTGGTTAAAAAAAGACACCTCGACCACTTGTCAACAACTCCATACAGCTCAACAACAACAACAACAAACAAAAAGTTCAAAGGGAAATTCGTTTTTAAATAATTAACTGATTAGAGTCAGGTGAGAGCACAGTAAGTAAGGGTTCCTCCCATTGGTCTATCACATGTCCTCCTATGACAGGGGAAATCATTTTATGATGAGATAGATACTGAGATGAGTAATTAGGTTTTTTACTTAGAGCTGCAACATTATTTCTTTATCAAATTGTTGACCAATTGCTTCAACAATGGCAATATATATATATACTATTGTAGTGTTATATCACCAAATGATTTAAAGGAGTTTGATTAGACAACAACAACAACAACAACAACAACAGCAGCAGAAAATTTGCCTTTCTCTATAACAGACTCTGGCTAGAGATCTTTATTTGCAAAATGTATCACTTCTGAATGTGTAAGGGAAGCTGTGGATAAACTATCTCCTTGCTACTATCCAAGAAGAGATGGGAGTAGTAGAGTAAGAGGGTGTGTGGCTAAAGAGACAAAGAAAGCTTTCCAGCGATTGTGTGTGCATAGATGCCTGTGTTGTGTGTGTAATACATACATGCATGTGTGTGTGTGTGTGTGTGTGTGTGCAGGGTTTATTGTTGTTGTTTTTTAATGAGGGGGGCTGCTCTCCCCCCTCCCCCCAGATCCAGCCTGGGTCTCCCCACTCAGAATCTTTGGAAGCAGTTTCTCCACTCCAAGGAAAACATCCTGTATGAATCCCTGAAGTGAGTGGCTGGCAGACATGTTACATGTTGTCTAGGCAGAAACTACCCCAGCTTGGAGAGTTGAATGGAAGGTAATCTAATCCACCATTCATCCATTCATGTAGTTCCTTCTTCTTCCCCCCCCCCCCCCCCCCCCTCCCCCCTCTCTGGTGATGCTATAAGGAAGAGGAAAGGTCTATTAGCTTGTATAGTAATATTAACTATGGTCGCCATATAACTGGTAGCTGGCATGCTTCTAGTCACACTTTATCCTACTACTATACTTTGCCCATTGCTGGGCTGGGCTGGCCACGCCCCCAGCACGCTTGATGGTGATGACTCCTCTGCCGAGCCCTCACGTGCGCTGGGGGTTCCCCCTGGCTTTGGGGGGAAGGTCTTATGATGCACGGGAATACTCCCGCGGGCATCTGTTGTGACCTTATGGCCCAACCCAGCATCACACCAATGAAATGGTGGAACTCTTAGCCCCCTGATGTGTTAGCTTTTATTCGTTCAAATCAATGCGACAGACTAACCCATGGAGGAGTTCAGGGGTGGTTTGGTGGGAGAATTGGAAGCTTCCAACCGTGACTAAAGCCTTCTTCTGCTACTTCTACCACACGAGGCAGCTGTCTACCCCGCCAAATATTTGAGGCACTGCACGTGCCGTGCCCTTTCCCCTGCGCTACTATTTGCTGCATATACCACACTCAACCTGCGCTGCTATGTGCTGCCTGTGGCATATGAGGTAGAGGGATTAGGCTTCACTCGTTAACTGCACTTAATTCCATTAACTTTCATAAATATGAGGGGGTAAAAGGGATAAAACAAATGTAAAAAAATAAATATAAATAAATATAAATAAATTAAAAAACCAGATGAGAATTTTAACCAGCGTGCTCTGAGGGTTGACAATAACATGAGATAGTTGAGATTGCTGTCACCAAATTAAACAACATAACTGCCTCCATTAAAATTAATTCCCTTCTTTTCAAACTTCAACATGCATAGCCACTCTCCCCCATTAAATATCACTTCATCCTAAAAGCACTACAAACCAGTTAAGTACGTACCTCAAGTGTCGGTAAACTGGAATTCCCGCCCACTCTCCTCCTCCCACTGGTTGTCTTGAGACTAGACCTAGGAGTACCGCCCACCAACAGCCGGGAATAACCTGGAGTTTTGGGTGTCCGTTTCACAGGAGTCCACTCTTCCTCCTCATCTTCCTCCTCATCCTCCTCCTCATTTTCTCCTCTTGGCGTGTACACATCAATAGGATCTTCAGAATCTTCAGAATCCTCTGAATCAGTATTCTCAGACATGTCCAAGTCTTCTGCAACTTTATCCAGCACATTTTCACCTGACAATCTTGCAGTGCTGTTTGGTGAAGAAAGTAGTTGTTTCTTACTCTTACCGCTGCTGATGAGTTCTGGAAAACATTTGCTCAACACAACTTTGGCTCTCTCTGGAGAGTTCTGTGAGAAAGAATCGACTAAAAAGCGTTTTCTATTGGCAACTGGCGATTCACAATTCTTAGTAGGAGATACCACATGAGTAAACGAATCAGTTGAATCTTTCAAAGGTGCCTTTTTTAAAGGAGACAAACTCAAAGGCTTTGCTTTGGTGGTAGATTTACATTTCACAGACGACCCTTTACCTGATGAACTGAGCGATCTGTCCTGTACAGAATTGCTGGAATGTAACCGTGGATCTTCCAGATTTCCTCCTTCTTCTTCAAGTTTCCTGATTTTGGACTGCTTCCCGACCCAGTACTCCGGAGTGGTGGAAAACAATTTTCTTTTGCGAGATGAAGTCGGAAGCAGAGAATCGAAATCTTGCTGGAGTGACTTTGAACGGGCGGTCAAAGCTGATGGGGTGTGGCTCTGCAGCAGAGGGGAAGCTGGTTGTTTCCAACGCGTTGACGAAGCTATCGAAGAGTGCTTCGGTGATGGGGAGCTTATTTCGAGAATGTCCTTGTATTGCAAGGTTTTCTTCCTGGCAGGTCTGTCACACGAGGATGTAGCAGGAGAGTAGCTCTTCCTACTGGCAGTCATGGGTCTCAACTCTCCTTTACACCGATGGCGAACTCTATTCTTAGAAGAATCTGAGCGCTCTCCTGGCGAAGGAGATGACAAAGTCTTATCCTCAGCCACTGAAATGGGGTTTATCGTATTACTCAGTAGATCGAAGCGAAACCTTGCCACGGGGTCTCCTTCTGTGCCTTCTTTGTCCACTTGATCGTCTAGAGATAAAATCTTGACTACAGCCAATCCAGCAATGGTTGAAACTTCAATGGTGTCCCTTCTGTTGGTCACGACTACCTCGTGTTTCTCTAGAGAAGGGAGAGAAGGGCGAGACCTGGCGGGCATTCTTTGAAGTGTGGACCTCATCTCGTCAGGCCTGTAGTACCAGTATATGTCCGCACATGCCTGGCCATCTGTGAGGTTCTCGTGGAATGACAGAATTTCAGCCATATACGGCTTTGACTTTGCTCTGCCGAGGATGAAAACAGTGTCTCTTAACTTGATGACTTCATTTCCTCTGACAATGGAGCTGCAGACAGATTAATACAGTGATAGTGAAACAACACAAAGTTCCTATTGCTCCCAATTATTCCAAGTTACTGAGAAAGAGAGAGAGAGAGAGACAAAGGAAAAAAAGTTACATATTAAATTGGGCAAGCAGGCAAGACACTTTGGCATACATACACTAATATATATAATTATATATATATATATATATGGCTTATTTCAAGGGGCAAGCAGAAATTATCCCAGTCATATATAAGCTGTCTCTATCAAAGGGATTAAAGGAAAAGCAAATACAAAAATACAAAATATGAAAACCCAGTTGTCTCCGGGTAATGGAACCCAGTCAACTGGCAGTAGCAACCAGGGCTCTAGCTTCTGAGCTAGTTTTAAGAAGGTTCAGAACCTAATTAAATACCTTAAGTTTCATTTTAACCTTGCTAAAAAATTAGAGACAAAAAAAAAAAAAAAAAAAAAAAGAGTACACACTCTTGATAATGATTCAGTCATTCTTGATTGAAATGATTATACTGTTAGCAAATTTTCTCAGCTCTAATAGCTAGATGTTTAATTGAAACATGTAAAAACAGTGGGTTAAGTTTTAATTATACATAATAGTGGCTGTTACGAGAAAAATTGCTACTCTCACTAATGTTTGAATAGATAATGGTGTTAAGAAACAGCTGGTTTATGGATCAAAAGGATAATAGACAGCACATGCTAAAGTGCATTGTTAGTCTTGCAAGCCTTACTTTAAAATTTATTTTGGTGCAAGTCTTTACTTACTGTAAGAGTTTCATACAGAGGCTATTTTAATTGTTGTATATTGTTAGTTTCGCAAAGAAAGTGTGAGTACAAGGTGACAGTAGACTTGAGCAGTTGAGTAACTGTAGTACTCCAGTTTAGTATACACACAATCAATTAGCAGCAACACACCCTCTAGTTTATTAATGAAGAAATGGGATAGTGATGCATCTCAAGGCAGGGTTTTACGTTTACCTTTAAGATCACCCAAGTGAGCACAGGATATTATATTTTCATACCTGTAATACTTTCTCCCTTCTAGAATTTCCCCACCGCTTTTCCAGTCCCACCTCTCCATTTCCAATCTTGATCTAACGACCTTTACCAATTGACCTCTTCCAACAGCTGCTGAGTGGGCGTTTAGCTAACGGCACAAAACTTTGGACCCGCCTCCCTCCCGCCGGCAGGGTGTGAGTGCTTTCTGAGGGAATATCCTCTTAATTAGCTAAAAGCGGGTGCAGTTGGGGGTCGAGCTCGTGCAGAATAGAATAGTCTGGTAGCGCCCTGCAGTCTTATTTAGCGCAGTGATGCTCTAGTCTTTGCATTCGAAACTTTAAAGTGTATTCTTCTTCGCTAGCTTGTTTGTCCGGCGGATTTGTGGTTTTATAGACCTCCTATAAGGTGACCTTAACGGTAGCCGAGATGTCATCCGCTCCTCGACAGAACAGGCAGAGGCACAGAAAGTCTGGCCACATCCACTACAATTCTGATTCAGAGGTGAGTGGGTATATCTGTGTCGTAGACTTATAGTACAGCACATCACCATTCTCGCCCGGCTGAGTGCGAGTAGATGATACGTAACTAGCTAGCTACTTCTGTTAGCTGTTGGCCTGTAAGACCTAAGGTAGTCTTTACCTATTTGTTTGTTGTCCTGGTTATTTGTTTGTTTTTGCATGCAAGGCAAATTATCAACTCAGTGAGACAGTCAATGACTGTTTATGTGGCATCTACACCATGCTTCTAAGTGCATGAGTTCGACTGTTTTACCAACAGAAAGACACCTCCCTTTTTTTAAGCGATGCCAAAAAAAAAAAGCTGGATTTTTTTATATGGGCCTTCGGCAACCTTAGCTCTGCCCACCTATCCTATCTCTCCCCCTGTAAACCGGCTGTGTGAGTGGGCCAACACTGTTGCCAAGGAGCCAGCCAGCTTGTATTGGCTTGGCATCCCAGCTATTCAGATTAAGTTTCATGTTGTTTGCTTCAGTCTAGTAGTGACACGGGAGCCAAGGTAATAGTTGCCGAGAGATTTCCGTACAAGTGGAGCTAGTCAGGCAGAAGTTGGTCAGTCTGTTCAATTTTTTTGTTTTGTTTGTTTGAAAAGAAGTTTGCTGTCACAGTTGAAGGAAGTCAGTGAGGTAAGGGTTTGTTGCCAGTCTGTGAGTTGTGTTTGTTTTACACTGGCTGTGCTTACTTTGTGCTGGACTTTTGTTTGATTTGCTGGCCAGATGTTGGCAGGTAGTAAAGACTGGCAGTCATGGGTTGGTTTGTACCATTGGACTGAGCTTTGCTGATTTAATACATTGTAGTTGGCCAATAGGCAGTTTCCCAGTATGAATTGCTTTCTTAAATTCTGTTTCACATGACCTTATTAAATAGCTGAGTAGCTGGAACTGAGTGTGTACAATTGGACATGCAGCCCAGTATTGAAAACCCAAGAATAGTACCAGCTTTTCTCTCTCTTTTTTATTTATTTATTTTTTTAATCATGCTTGGAAGGTGTGAGTTAGCACACTGTCACAGCAATTTATTTACAAAATAGTAGTCAATATTTAGCACCCATTTTGTCTTCGGTACTTTTAGATGCTACCTGACTTTCTCTCCCAACCTATATGGAGGGGGGGAAGGGAAATGAATTGAGTAAAATGGAGCATGAAGGATTGTATTGCTTTTTCCTGTTTGCATGGAGTCTTCTATTGTGTCAATCTTTTTCCCTTCCTTTCTGGTTAGACTGCATCAATAGATTTACAATTTGTAGAGGTTTCGAGGCCTAGATAGTGTTCCTATTGTCTCTGACCATTTCCCTCCTGAGTGTAAATTCAACACAAAGGGGAAGGAACAGAAGTTGTTATGGCATGTGACCAGGACAGACAAGCCTGTGTACATAGATTGTGTCTGAAGGTGGTGGCAACAGATTCACTCTTGCTACTTTCTTCATAATCCTTTTCCCTCACCTTCTGTGGTTCCTCTGTGGGTTGTTTGTGGTGTTACCCTAGTTGACCTGTTCCCCCCCCAGTCAGCTCTCCATGCTTGGATCCATGTGCATAGACGTATGATGCATGTGAATGCAAGCACACGCCCACACTCTACCACAAGGTGCTGAGGTGAGAGTCATCTGAACATCCAGCTTTGTTTAATTCAGGACATCTCAGTTAGGTTATTATACAGTTCGGCCAAAGGGGCATTAGCATGTTTTTGTTGTTGTTGGTTGGGGTGTTTTTTTTTGTTTTTTTGGTCTTTGTTGTTGGTTTTTGTTTTATTTTTGTTTTTAAAGATTTATGTAGCTAAAAAAAAAAAATAGGGGGAAAACTAGCGGACAACTTCTAGACAAATTTGCTAGATATTTATGCTTATTAGAGTGTTTTGGAAGTCAATACGTCTTCCAATGTGTGTAATGATAAGTTACTTTTCATCCAATGTGTTAGTAGGTACCATGTGTTTGTTTGTTTGTCTGTCTACTCGTGTTTGTATTAGCGGTGGTTTGCATTCGTGGCACTGTATCCATAATGGGTAATTAAACTATTAGCCTGATATCTTTTTGCTAGTAAGTGTTATACAGTCAGTGTGTGTGTTGACTAATAGTTTGTTTTGTTTGTTGTTGTCTGCTGTTGTGTTCTGTTGTCATCCTACTGCATAATTTGATCCAAATCATGACTTGTGGCTGTGGGTGGGGCCAGTGTCCCCGACTCGCTGTCTAGATTATAGTGGGGGAGAGATTGCCTCTGCAGATGATATTGTGGCCTATGAAAGCTATTATGTCGTGATTAACCATTTAAACAAAATGTCTCCCCTCTGTGAATAATTTTTTGTTGTTTCAATAATCATTGTATGTACGTAATGCCATCCATAAACTCCTGTCACATGAGCTCTGTTTTTACATGAGAACTCTTCAAGTGCAGAAGTTGTATGGATTTTGTTTGTTGGATTCCACTTGTATTCAGAAAAGGTGAATGATGGGCAGCTGTATGGGTTACTTTGTGGGAGCTTCAGTTCCTTTTGTTGACCTCACCAGTGACCCCAATTTCAGTAGAAAGATGTTCCCAAGCAGATCTTGCATGTGGA
>WLWD01001164.1_pt1 | contig 33529 bp, 27 predicted proteins | sample 6712731 | NCBI WGS metagenome assembly WLWD01 (sample SAMN12718690, study PRJNA576275) | sponge metagenome | isolation source: marine sponge | host: Mycale hentscheli | place: New Zealand: South Island, Marlborough, Capsize Point | collected 2014-11-01
GGGTGGGGGGGGTGGGGGGGAGGGGGAGCAGCTACAAATATCAAAGTCTGTGATCCTTCACACAAAAGATTATGGAATATCAATGGGTGTGTTGTCATCTTTCTTCCACTCTCCCCCTACCTCATCCACCTGACTCTTGTTCTTCAATTCCCGCCTTCTCTGACCGCGAGGACGTCCAGAACTCGGAGCAGGAGGAGCCACTTCCTCTTCTTCATCACTGGAACCTGCTGCCTATTCGTGTTTCATCATTGGAAGACTCAGGTCTGGTATCCTCTCCTTCATCACTGGAAGACTCTGCTCCTGTTGCCTCATCTGCGTAATCGGGGTCGGTGACTGCATCATAGGAAAAAAGTGAGCGTGTTGTGTGATCCTGGTAACTATGCAAAAAAAAAGTTTTTTCGAAGTCAGTTTGGAAAGATGGCGTCTACCAGTTACAGTGCTGTGAAAGTTTTAGACTTGCTTGACACTGACTCTAGCGACCCAGGATCAAGCGGAGAGGAAGGAGATGACATCTAGGGCTATAGGAGGCCCTGTATCAGGGTTGGTGGACCAGACCCCATCAACTCTGATACTGACAATCGGAGTCAAGAAGATGATCGAGGTAAGCTTGTCTTTCTCTTGAAAACTAGCAAGCTTCTGTTGTGGAAAGGACTTATTTATAGCTATATTGAGATAGAGAAAGCCGTTTAGCTATAATATATATATATATATTTCATTGAGTTTTGAGATTTGAAAGTGGTTTGTGGTTTTTTGTACAATTTCAAATTTTCAAAAAAAATCAAATTGTTTTACCAATGTACTACTAGTACCAGATGTGTATGCAGTCACTGACCCCGATTGTGAAGAGGACGCAGATGAGGCGACAGGAGCAGTCTTCCAGTGATGAAGGAGAAGATGCCGGACCTGAGTCTTCCAATGATGAAACAGACGAAGAGGCAGCAGGTTCCAGTGATGGAGAAGAGGAAGGGGCTCCTCCTGCTCCGAGTTCTGGACGTCCTCGCGGTCGGAGATGGCGGGCACCGAAAAAGAAGAGTCGGGTGGATGAGGTAGGGGGTGAGTGGAAGAAAGAGGACAATATACCCATTGATATTCCATAATCTTTTGTGTGAAGGACCACAGACTTTGATATTTGTGGCTGCCCCCCCCCCCTGAACATCCCAGTTGTAATATGTATTGTGACACAAATATCATTGTTGTCGTTGTCTGTGTTTTTGTGGTGTTGTAGTGGATCTTCACGCTCGATGTATGTGTGTGTGCGTGGAGTTGAAATGTTATTCCAGCGGCACTTCCGGATCTAACTGGGGAGGAAACTCTGGATCTTTTTGGATCGGGACTACTATGCCCATGTAATTTGAATTTCATGTGTGTGTGTACACCGTCAATTTATGTATAATAAAGTATACATTTATTTTTATGATCTGTATTCACCTGTATCTTCTTTTTTCTTGTGTGTGTATGTGTGTGTGTGCATTTGTGGAATGACAGAAAGCAACCATGTGGCGCTTTCCGGATCCAACCTGGGATAGAACGAACTCGGGGGTCTTTTTCGGTCTGTGACATCATCCATGCTGGGTAAGTTGAATTTCATTTCAACTTACTGATATTTGGGTGTCCAGTTGGGGGAGGGGGGGGCAATTCAGCGAGGCCAGCTGTTATGTTACAAATATCATTGTTGTCTGTTTTTTTGGTATGGAGGTTCCGGATCCTAACCTGGGAGGGATTGTTCAGTCTGTGACACCATCCATGCCGGGTAAGTTGAATACCACGTGTGTGCTTGTACTGCTTTTCGTTTTCAAATTACACTTTCTCAATACAACGGTGATTGTTTCTCTCATGGACAGTGTGGAGTATACATACCAGGGGTTCATACAGTGGGAGGCTAGCTCTGGGATTCCCCCTATAATTTTGGGAGTTGAATAGAAATGAACATTTTGAAAGCATTTACTTTTAGTCTGATATTGTATCCCATTATGTTCCTATCATAACTGAGCCATTTAGTGCTAGTCCATAGGATCGAACACTGATCATCAGTGTGAAGTATACTCTTATGCAAAGATGTGCATCAAAGTAGTGTAGGTTCCAAAAAATGGGTGTGGCGAAGTACACTCGGAGCCTCCCCCCCCCCCAAACAAAAATCCTGTATGAAACTGCATACAATACATCATAACGTTGCAATTATATAGGATGATGAATAATTTGTTGTTTGTGTTACAAATATCTTTGTTGTTTGTGTTTTTGTGTATATGAAATGTTTTGTAGTGGAGTTTGACATCCGATGGCGTATGTTCCTTGTGGACACTCATAGATGTCTCCTACATGATCATAATCAGCACCAAACACAACAAACAACATTTTATTATTGGTATAAAATACATCAAACAATATTATTTCAATTTTTTTTAAAATTATTGATGGGAAAAGTGGAATTTTTTGGGGGAAAAATTTTTTTTTTAAAAGTATTAGTAGAGGGCCTAAATATTATTCAATTTTCTCAATCAAAAAATGAGGGGAATCCCAAACTCTTGGTCTATTTCATGATATATGGTTGCTATGGGGTTTTCCCAGCCAGCGCTCACTTGAGCTATTTGTGGCAGGCATAACTGAAATTAGTTTAGCAAGAATACAAACTTCTTTAATAAGCTTTTTTTCAGTCGAAGATAATTTCTGAAGATATGATATAATATCATAAATGTTATCTACTCCATCAGGGGCAGTAGTACTAACAATTTTCAACTGAGTTTCAAGATTTGAACCATTCACATCATCTTTGTAAACATCCAATACCTTTTTCAATTCTTCAGTGTAGTCTTCCTTTTTATTGTCTTGAGAAGCAGTGATTCCATACTATTGTATATGTATCGCCTGGACTAAGAGATCTAGTGCTTCAAAATACACTCGCCTATACATGTCCTTTGGACTCATGTCATAAGTAGGTGGTGCATCCCCATCTTCATAATATCTCCTTGGAACTGTTCTCTTTCTAGGCAGTACTGATTCACTGACCTCCACATCTGAAATCATTCTGTTGACCTTCTTCCAGAATAGGTCAAAGTTTTCATCATTTCTAATTCCCATAAGTGTCTTTCTTGTCTTCTCTGCTGTCTGCTGACCTTCACAAGCTGAAGTTTTCTTCTTTTGTAGGGATTTACTGAGATTGTCAGTATGTCTAAGGAGGAGTTCACCTAGTACAAGGCCAAAATAAAAATAAAAAAGCTTCATATGTGCAGAAATGCCTCCAATACGAGCAACTGTCTCACTATCATGCACAACTTGTGAGGTTTTATCCCAAAGATCTTGCAATACTCGGTAGTTCTTGATAATGCTTAGCATAGAATCTGCATGCACTGTCCATCTAGTTGGACATAGTACACGAACTCCAACTGTTCCTGGTGAAATATCATCTTTTAAGCAGTTGAAAATACTCTGCCTGCGAGGAAAATACTTCACTAGCTGTGTTATTTCGTGAGTAACTATGGATGATACTTCAATAGTTGCAACTTCATAGAGTCCAATGAACTCTTCATGTGGCTGAAGTTTATCATCCACCCAGCGTAGCACAACAGCAACCTATATATATAGAGTAACTTGTCAATGTTATAATATTGACAAGTTTCCCGTAGATGGTCACATATATAGAGTAACTTGTCAATATTAGTGACATATAATCAAAGTATATTTAATACTAATATGTAGATAAGGGACATAACCTGTCCAATTCTCTTATTACTTTTTAAATTTATTTTATTTATTATATTTCTCAAGAAAACTAAATCAAACAAATAAAATTGTCCGACGTTATTACTTACCTGTTCTTTGTTAGCTACATCTGTGCACTCATCAACCATAATTGTCATGACCTCTGATGCTACACACCCTGCCTTGACTGCTTGCCAAATATTTTAAGCAACTCAATACCTTCAGCAGACAGTGCCGGTTAAGTGCTCTTTGTGTCGACAACTGCTTACACAGCATTTCTCCAACATCCTTATTTGTAATGTAAGCAACTGCTCAGTGGCAAGCTTGTGACATGCACTTGATTCATGCTGCCTAAATGCAACAGTTCCATCTTTCCAATTGGTAAAACCTCTTGAAAGCTATAAAATCAAGGCATATGGCTTTTAAATATCAAAACTATTTAGCTATAGCAAAAATAAACTTAGTAAGTTAACTTACAAATGCTTCATCTGTTGCTCCTGGCTTTATGACAATTTTTTCTCTTTAATTGCTCTGCAGCAGAGATGACAAAGCAAGGAATCATTACACTCATTGTAATGAAGCCATCTCCATGATTGAAAAGATCGATACAGCTGATTATTCAAGGTACCATGGCATTTGTAAGGCTGCTAGGCATTTTAAAGTTAGCCATAGTAATGTCATTAGGTGGAAAAAAGAGCGTTTAAAAACCCTAACAAACAACATCACAGGTGTGGTCAAGGTCGAAAGTTAAGTTACCCACCAGAGTTGTAAAATAAGCTTGTAGCTTGGATCCTTAAAAAGCGTGAATGTGCGCCAGTATCAACAAAAACTGTTAGGTGTAAAGCCAGTTCACTAATTAGCCCAGTGAATAAATTTATGAAAAGGAATAATTTAGTATTGCGATGCAGAACTTACATCGGTCAAAATCTTCCCAGGATCTGGAGGATAAGATAAAAGCTTTTTGTGCAGAAGTCTTTGCTATTTTTGATGGTCGAAAAAGTATTAAAGTTCGCACCACTGCTTCTGAAAAAATTCGAGTTACAGTTACCTTATGATGTGCTGCTTCTGGCAAGATGCTGCCCTCATTCGTTATTCTTAAAGGAAAAACTTCAAGGAGGATAAAAAAAAGTGACAATTCCAAAGGGTATTGTGTGCACAGTTCAGATGAGAAGTTAATGTTCCAGTGGATCACTAAAGTTTGGATAACGTATGTAGGTAAAAATAGAGCACTTCTTTGCTTGGACACATTCTCGGCCCATTTAACTGAAGAGGAATTTGTGAGAATTGGAACCAAGTTGCTCATTATTTCTGGAGGCTGTACATCAGTTTTACAGCCTCTGGATGTTAGCCTCAATAAACCATTCAAATCATACATTAGACGACAGTGGTGTGAGCGAATGGTCTGCGAAGCTGAAATTGGTGCAGCAAAAATAACTCCTGCATCTAAAAGCACACTAATGGAATGGATTGCAAAGCTACTGACATCGTGGAATCGAATTCACAAGGTCATTCAAAGTCACAGGGATTCTGAAGAAGCCTGACTGCACTAGAAGTGATGCTCTGCAAGGTGACATTGAACTCTTAATGAAGGATGTGTTTGGTCCAGATCATATGGGCTATGTCGAGCCAACTGATGACCCATTTGCTGATTCAGAGTCAAGCAGTGAAGAATTGGAAGGTGATCAATTACAAGATATTGTCTGATTATTGAGATATATCAGTGATATGAATTAAAAATATGAGTGTACAGCACAGAGTCAAGTTGATAATTAAAGCAATTTTAAAAGCAAACATTGAAATCACTAATATTCATTATTCCTCATATCAATGTATATTGTACAATCATCTAATGAAATAGAAGAATGAAATTGCTTATGTAAATTGGTTCATTTAGATAGATTGTTGACATTATTTCAGTAATTTTTTTTTATTGATTAGCTTTGGCTTTCCAATAATTGTTAATTTGCATGGGATTTCTTGCCCACCCTGTGCTAAAGGATATCTTTGTTTGTTGCCATTCACCTCGCACAATATTTCACCATCATGTTCAAGAAAGTACAAGCATATCCTGGACACTTTCGTAGGAACATGTCCCTCAACAGCTTCTTCCTTGTATGTAGCACACTCTATAAATTTTGGCAGTACAATTGAGAGTGGCTTTTCCCCCCTAAGGAGATTACTAGTAATCCCAGTAATTCTGGAAACTATACCAGGAGTTGAAATGGTTCTGCTTGTCCTAACAAGTGAAGAGAAAGCACAAGCAGGAAGTGGAACTGGTGGGTTAAAAACCTTAGCAGCAATGTCCGTAAGGTGGTCTTTATAAATACTCAGTCCTGTGGCGTCACAGTCATAGAGCACAAGAAGGGGAAGTGACCATTACCACTGTCAGGACTGCTTTTCCTGCTCTTCAATGGGGTCAAGACAGCATTCTGGAGTGTCAACTTTGAAATGATCTTGCTTCTAGGTACTCGCTGCTGTTAGCCTTCCCCTTGCCATCTCCAACATACTCACATCCTTCAAGGTCTCCATAAAGTTTTTCTCGGCCTCATACCTGGCTTTCTTTGCTCTCTTCTGTAAGTTCCTATTTGTAATATAAGCAAGGGATTTTTTTAAAATGTCACACAAGCCATTCACGGAAGATAATTCAAGAGATAATTTTATGAGTATTTGTAGGAGTAGATGAATAGTGTATTCAAGTATTAATATTTTTATATTTCACCACAATGTACGTACCGCTTATGAAAATTGTTGGCACTAGATCTCTTGATTTGTTTTTTTCCAGGCTTTCTGCTCTGACAAAATGGCAGATACAGCAGCTGCAGGTATATCAATCCCCATCCTAATCAGGCAAATCAATTTCCATATGGGACCCAGATTCTGCACATTACAATGTCATGAAGAAAAGGTAAGAAAGTAAACAAGCAAATAATACTGTAAATGAGCTTTTTTGGTGTTACTTTATGACAGATGGCCATATTCGTTTAGCAAGTGTAGTGTGCATGACCAAGATCACTACGTTTGCTTCGGTACACTAGAGCCAACCCATAAATCCTTCAATAGTGTTTGTTGTCAGTCTACCATGGTCATACACATAATCCTGGGGCCGTGCAGCCATTTCTTCTATCAACACTTTGAAGTTGTCTACATGGACCTTGCAGGTAAATGCATTGTCACTTGTGTAAGGTGACCCTTCAGAATTACACTGGTAATAATAACAGTGGTGGCGGAAGCAATTTTTCATTGGTCAGGCAAATTCATACCTTCTATTTTCATAGCTCATTTTGTATTAAAGGAACAATGTTATTAAAATTTGAATTTGAAATATGTGGGGCCAGGCAAGAGAAAGAAGAAGAGAGAAAAGAAAGAGAAGAAAGAAGAGTGAAAGAACAGAGACATTTGTGTGTGTGTCATTGTGAACGAATATCATTGTGGTGTGTGTGTTGTAGAATAGTGTGTGCTAAGTGTTTGTACGGTGTTCTGTGTATCATTAATTGTGTGTGGGTGTGGCCAGGTTATTGGACTATAAAACGTGGCTGCACTTCCGGTTTTGTTAGTCTTGCAATCCTTAAATTACAGTTAACTAGTCTACTCCTTATTTTCTGTGATTGGGCCACGGCGAGGCAGAGGTCGTCCCCCCTCTCAACCTTCCTGTGCGACGCTTGGATTCTGGTGGCAGCGACAAATTCCCCCACAACTGGCGGCAGCGGTGCTCGTCTTGATCTAGCCCTCGAGATACGAGTTGGATCCCGTTCCCCTGCGTTGTCGGAAGAACCTACCGTGAGTTACCCCTCAACCGAGTCCTTTGAGCCTATACACTCATCCGGATTCTCCTACATCGTTGCTGGTGCGTAACCTACTATACCTCTGTGCCGTGTTGGTACCGCGGAGAGCTTCACTGGACCTACAACCCCCAGACCGAAGTCCGCCAACGTCCCTCCACGAGTTTCGACCTACATTGGCTTCAAACTTTTGTGTATGTGTATCGAAGTGTCATTTTGTTGTGCGTTCTGTTTAGTGCTCATCGCACGTGGCCAATTGAGTTGGTGTATCATTTCTTTGCGTATTGTGCGTAATTTGTGTGTTTACGTGAGATTCATTTATTGCGTGTTTTATCATTGCGTGTTGTGCGTTTTATTTGTTTTTCTTTTTTCAGGTGTCCTGGAAGTCTCCTCAACAAGTGGGAGTGGATGTCAGGGAGGGAAGGACAGTCAAGAGAGAGAAGAGAGAGACAGTGCCGTAAGGAATCCAAATACGGCACGTACTCGGAGACAGAATCAGATTCAGGCCTAGCTTCAGCAAAAGGTGAGGACACCCGTTTGTTGGAGCTAAAGGAGGATTTGCCAGAGACTGCGTGTGCTACTGTTGTGTCTGAGGGTAGCAAAGAAATTATGAGTGACTTGAGTGACGCTGATGAGAGCGTAGGTGATAGCACTGTAGTGGGGCTGGACTCTAGTGTAGTGAGAGCTAAGCCCCAGGGAGATAGTGTGAGGCCCAGCCGCAGAAGCTCAGTGGTTAGGCGGGAGAGTGGGCGTGAGGGGGAATATAGGAGGTCTGTCCCCAGGTCCACAAGAGCATCTGAGCGTTCCGTATCTCGTGCTAGTGTAGCACGGTCTACTAGGGAAAGTGGGATTAGCGATGGTGAGGATGATTTGTCTGATGAGGAGAGTGAGTGTGATATGAATGAGCATATTTCTAGTCGGGATGTTAAACGATTGATAAAAACTATGACTTTGTCCATGCACAATCAGTTTGCGTCAAAGTCTAATGAAAATGCGTCCCGGGAAATCCAGTCTCTTGTGTCTTACAGGGACTCGGACGAGATTCACCACTACATCATGGGGTTAGAGGCCGATTTGAAGGATCTTGAGGTGCCTGTGAAAAAATGGAAACGAATTTTATTGAGAAAGTTGACCCCAAAGGCAAGAAAGGCAGTAAGGGGTGTGGTGAGTGAGAGTGAGTGTTCGTATGAGCAATTAAAGAGAGCACTCGTAAAGAAGCTGGGTTTGAGTCGTTCCGCCGTTACAGACAAGTTGTTCGGGACGGGGGAGAGAGAATTAAGGGCAATGGACCATGTGTCGAGATTCCAAACACTAAGGGATAACATGGAAAGGCTAGCGTTGTCTTGCGACTCCGCCAAGGATGTTCCCTTGGCAGTTGTCGTTGGCCTTTTCCGCACAACCCTGTATCCCTCCGAAAAGTGTCTTCTAGAGTCTAGGTCCATAACATCCTATGAGGACCTGTATGACGTAGCAGAGATGCTTAAATCTGGTGCCCCCCAAAAGAGTGTTTATGGGAGGGGTAGACACAGAGAGGAGAGGAAGGGTAGCCCTAATGGATCTAGTGAGGGTTTCCGGTGTTTCAAATGCCAAGGTGTGGGACACAAGGCATCTGAGTGTAGACGGAGTGAGTGTTCCTCCTATGTGACATGTTACGTCTGCAATCAGCAAGGCCACAAGGCTTGGGACTGTCCAAGTAGGGCAGACAAACTGAGTAAGGGCGACGGGGGCAAGGTGGACGAGAAATCCAGTGCCTCAAAGAGGCATCAGACCAAAAGTCAGGCTGCGGCATCCTCCGAGAGCTCTCTCATAGAGTTTAAGGGGAAGTGCAACGGTCGCTGGTGCTTCTTTCTCCCTGACTCGGGGGCCGTGATGTCGATGGTTTCGACTGATCTAGTTGATCGAGCCCATATGACTGGTGAGTACAAGAGCTTAGTGATGGCTGATGGGTCTGTTATTAGGCGCCCTCTGGCGCGTGTGTCTTTTGATTTGAGAGGGAGACAGTTTGATCAGGTTGTTGCTGTGAGTGACCAGGGGAATAGGAAAAGTTTTGTGTTCCTTAGTGCTCCCCCTGAAAGTGACAGTGAAGCAGTAGTAGCTCTCGAGAAATTGTGTGACAGAGAAGCCCTCCGTCACTTGGTGTCGACAGGTAAGGAGGATGCTTCGCCTCCACCTGTACCAGTCTCCGCGGTGGTGACTCGGGCTGCCTCTACAAGGGTAGTCTCAGGAGCTGCCACTAAGGAGCAGGTTAAGACTAGTAAGGTGCCACCTTCTCCTTCTAAACTGGGGGTGATGGACGTCATTCCTGAACCCGCTGGGGAGGTTGGGGATGCTGTGGTACCTGAAGTGTCTGGTTGTCCCGAGAGAGGGGACGTTACTGATATATCTGAGTCTTCCACCGAGGTGGCTGAGTGTAATGTGCATGAGGAAGAAAGGGTGAGGTTGGATGAAGATGAGGAGTGTGATAGGAATGATAGGGGTGGAGGTAGTGTTGAGGAAGATGTGTTGGAGTGCTTAGGTAGTCCGAGTATGGCTGTGAGGGATGAGAAGGAAGTGCTTCGGAATGAGATTGTGGGTGATGAGACATTGAAAGGATGTCGGGATTTGGCGAGTAAACAGCTTAATGGGTATGTCTGGAGAGAAAACTTGTTGTTTCATGAGGTAATTGACAACGTTGGTGATAAGTGTAGTCGATTGGTCCTTCCCATCAATAGGAGAGCAGATGTTTTGACTTTAGCTCATGATAAGAATGGGCATGTCGGGGTCAAGGCCATGAGGAGTTTGATTAATAAGAGGTTTACATGGCCAGGTTTGGGGAGAGACATTGTTGCCAAAGTAAATCAGTGTGATACCTGCTTACGACACAACCGGGCAGGCAACAAGCAAGCTAAATTAGTCGAGAGGCAAGTGATATCTGTGCCTTTCGATTTCGTCGCCTTTGATTTAGTTGGACCTTTACCCAAGTCAAGAGGAGGGGTGAAGTATGTGCTGACGTATATTTGTTTAGCCTCAAGGTGGCCAGAAGCGGTGGCTTTAAGATCTGTCACTGCTGAGGCAGTAGCATCAGCCATGTGCAATATAATCTTTAGGACGGGTATTCCTGCGAAGATCCTGACCGACCGGGGTACGGTTTTTCTGAGCAAGGTTGTGGCTAAGTTGTGTGAAATTCTAGGCTGTGATCAGATCCAGTCCTCCCCGTACCGACCCCAAACCAACGGTGCCTTAGAGAGATTCCATGGCACGTTGAAGCCTATGTTGAGTAAGGCGATAGAGGAAGGAATCACCTGGGCAGACTTTCTGCCCATGGCACTCTTTGCCATTCGGCAAGTGCCAAATCGCTCTACGGGGGTTTCCCCCCATGAGCTCGTGTATGGCAGAGCCATGGTTGGCCCCCCTAGACCTTGTGTACTCTGGGTGGGTGGATGATATATACAATGACATGGACGTGTGTGATTGGGTAGTTGCCTTGCAGGACAAGCTTATGCTCCTGCATGACATGGCGTGTGTTAATGAGTCGGATGCTGTGAGTAAAAGAACTGAGACGTTTAATCGTCACAAGTCAGACCGTGAATTCAGTGTAGGTGACCAAGTGCTGATGAGGATTCCCGGACTACATGTAGCTCTATCTGCGTCATGGGAAGGTCCATATACGGTTTGTGAGAAGGTGTCGCGAGTAACCTACAGGGTGAAAAAAGACAATAGTGAACACATCAGATTAGCACACATTAATAATCCAGTGTGGGTGAAAGTGCGAAGTACATGGCTGGGATTAGTATTATAGCAGAGGAGGATGAAGAGATGGAGAAGTGGGAGAATAAAAAGTTGTTAGGGGATGAGAAATGTGAAGACTATTGTGTGAAGGACATTGAGGAATTATTGGAGCAGAGTGAGAATTGTTTCAGTGAGACGCCAGGTCTATGTACGACAGGGGAGTGTAAGATTGTGTTGGAGGAGGGTGCAAAGGTCGTGAATATCCCCCCTAGAAATATTCCGGTGCAGTTGAGAGAGAGTGTTGAGAATGAAATCACCAAGTTGTTGGATGCAGGTATCATTGAACCTAGTGAGGAGGAGTGGAGTAGTCCCATTGTACCAATTAGGAAGAAGGATGGCTCCATTCGACTTTGTGTAGATTACCGTGAACTAAACAAGGTTACTCCTTTGAGGCGGTTTTGGCTGCCGTCCTTACGGGAGATTATGGACAAGGTTGGTCCGAGTGCTGTCTTGTCTAAACTTGACTTGACAGCAGGGTTTCACCAAATTAAGATGGAGAAGGGGTCTAGCAAATTCACTACTTTTAGCTGTCCCCTGGGAAAGTTTAAGTTTAGGCGTATGCCTTTTGGCCTGAAAAACGCGCCAGCTATTTTTCAGTGTGTTGTGGAGAAGGTATTGAAACCGGTAGAGGGAGTGTGTAAGAACTATATTGATGACGTGGTGGTTTACAGTAGGAGTTGGGAAGACCATGTAAGGGATTTGGGCGAGGTGTTGGGTGTGTTGTGTGAGGCTGGATTGAAGGTCAAATTACGGAAGTGTGAATTTGGAAGGAAAACAATGTCCTATTTAGGACATCAGATTGGTAGTGGCATGATTGGTATTCCTGAAGCAAGGGTTAGAGCTATGAGGGACTATGACAGGCCTAAAACTAAACGTCAGATGAGGGCATTCTTGGGCTCAGTTGGGTACTATCGAGAGTTTGTCCCAAATTTCGCCAGCTACTCTTGCCATCTGACTCCTTCCACTTCCCTGACAGCCCCACTCCATATCACCTGGTCGGAGGAGATGAACAGGGCATTCTGTAAGTTAAAGGATGTTTTGTGTAATGCGTGTGTTTTATTTGTCCCCACCCAGTCTGACCACTTCAAGCTGTACGCAGATGCCTCTGGAGGGGGCATTGGTGGATGTCTCCATGTCATCCGTGGAGAGAAGGAGTTGCCCGTGGCGTTTTTCAGCAGGCAGCTCCGGGGAGCCGAGAATAGATATTCGGTGACGGAGTTGGAGGCCCTCGCCATCGTTGAGAGTCTAAGGCACTTTGACCACTACACATATGGTGTGAAGGTGCTTGTAGTTACAGATCATCGGGCTTGTGTGGCCCTGACATGACATCGAGCTCACATCTCAACAAAAGGTTGATGAGGATGGCCCTTAAGCTCCAGAACTACGATATAGAGATAGCGTATAGACCGGGCAAGTTGAATGGTAATGCTGACGGTCTCAGTCGACAGAACTTTGATGAGGACGACAATTACGACAGAGGGTTGCCTGTCCATGATGTTTATCAGCCTGGGAAAGATGGTGCTCCAGGCTTAGCGGGGGGGCCTGTGGGGCCAGGCAAGAGAAAGAAGAAGAGAGAAAAGAAAGAGAAGAAAGAAGAGTGAAAGAACAGAGACATTTGTGTGTGTGTCATTGTGAACGAATATCATTGTGGTGTGTGTGTTGTAGAATAGTGTGTGCTAAGTGTTTGTACGGTGTTCTGTGTATCATTAATTGTGTGTGGGTGTGGCCAGGTTATTGGACTATAAAACGTGGCTGCACTTCCGGGTTTTGTTAGTCTTGCAATCCTTAAATTACAGTTAACTAGTCTACTCCTTATTTTCTGTGATTGGGCCACGGCGAGGCAGAGGTCGTCCCCCCTCTCAACCTTCCTGTGCGACGCTTGGATTCTGGTGGCAGCGACAAATTCCCCCACAGTTAGCAACAGATTAGATACTCCATATAAACATCGTGGGAGGATTGGCAGAAGATACATTATCGCAAATCAGCAGTAGAATTGTAATTGTTATCATAATAAATTAGTGCAGTCAGGTTTCTCAAACGAAAGTAAAGGTGAAGTTAAAGCAGCTATGGATCTAAAGCCATAATTAGAATACAATTCCTAAACCAATTCGTTTAAACATGTTAAGGTAGTAAGGACAATTATACAAGTTCTAAGTTCCTCAGAGGTCGTAGATGAAGTGTATTTCTAGCCCGTGTCACAGGAAAATTGGTCCGGGCAAATTGCGGTCCGATCGGACCAAATCCGCTAGCGTTATTGGTCTGGGCGGATAGAATCCGCTAGCGGATACAGTCCCCCCGGACCAATAACGCTAGCGGATTTGGCCCGTCATCTGCTGATTTGGTCCGCCTAGTTTATCGTCTTCCACGACAGCTATTGCATCGTTTTGGGGGTTCAGGAGTCTTCAAGTAGAGGTATGTTCACTTTACTATTGAGCTCTAGCAATTTTGATGTAGTTCAAGTTCCACTGTTCACTGCTATAAATGTAAGAAGATTCCACAGGATATCATCTAACTTTTTTTGTAACTAAATTCAATTAGACTGACATTTGAGCCTCTTGCAGGGATTGTAATAACTAGTATGTAATGCTTGATGCCATATGAATTTCTTAGTGGCTTAGGTATTTGCAACTTTTATTTCACAAAGCTTGGCTAAAACCATTTGGTGGTTTGGACGTTTAAGTGAATAATTTTTTTTAAATGAGCTTCATTTTCATTTCATACTGGAGAATATCATGAGTCTGTTGGCTTAGTATTTACATGAGTGCCACAGGCACAAGTGTAAATAGAACCAATCAGACGAATTAAATAAATTTATTATGTACTGCTCATGTGTTGATGCCATAGCTATGGCATTGTAAACACCATAAACAAATTTGTAACCTGGAGGGACGTAATAACCCAACGTGATAACTGTGAACACAGGTGATATGGGGAAATATTACCCTAGGCCTCATCCTGTTTACTTTAGTGCATATTCTGTGTAGCAGCAGTTATCAAGACCTGTTCTCAGTATATAATAAAAAATATCATGATATTTTTTCCTATATGTTCAAAATTTGCTTCTTATTGTGTGTGTGTGTGTGTGTGTTGTGTGTGTGTGTATGTGTGTGTGTGTGTGTGTGTGTGTGTGTGTGTGTGTGTGTGTTGTTCTCGTGCTTCTAAAATGTTTTTCTATCTGTTAGCTATAAATATCTCCTAAAATGTGAGGTTTTGCTCTTTTTTCCCCTTCAATTATGCCTCTTATGTTTATGGCTTCATTCATGCTATGGCAGGATACATGCAATATTTGTCTGCTTTTATCCTACTAGTACGAAACTTTGAAGTTATAAAAAAATGATGATTATTGAATTTGAAAAAAACTGTGATATTATCACCTTTGATAACTTTTAAATTGTGATACATAGCTATGCAGTAATTAGATTATACTGTAGTGATTGCATACTTTTATCAAGCATGTCCATATTTGCTTACTCCGTGAAGACTTCAGTTTGAAAGTTGAAATACCTTTTTCACGTTTTTGGTTGGGCTGAATAATGATGACAATGTGGTGACTAAACTAATTTAGATTCTCCACTGCAATTACATAATGTAGTGTATAACATTGCCTTTCTGTTCATTAAACCTTTTTGCAAACCTAATTGCTACTATTCCCTTACTACAATGACTGCTTTTTAATTAGTTACTATTATTAGCTAAATATACCCAAAAATGTTTCAGCCTCTTGCACAAGCCTTTTTTAGGGGTAAACATCTCAGAAGATGATAAAATTTGGCTGATATTTCCTAGAAATTAGCAATATAATAAAAAAAAATTCAGCCAACAAATGACCGAATTATTTAAGTAATCTTCAGTTTGAAAGGGATAATGTACGTACACAAGTCAAGTGCTTAAATTATATATACAACACAGAAGCATTATTTGACATAATAATGAAGTTGAATACAACAAAATGTAAGTGATCTTGTAGAAACTATTCCTGAGTTAGCCTCGCTGAACAAATCTGCTCAGTTGCCACTATTTTTATCTAAAGGCGGCGGGACCTAGTTAGGCTTAAAAGGTTTTATAAATGTTATCCCCGAACCTCACTGGATGTATCAGCTCTATCACTACTATTCTTGTCTAAAGGCTGTGGAAATAGAACGTTGTTCACCAAGGTAAATACACTTTTAGTCGATAGTTGCAAGCCTCGCTTAAATAGCTTCTGTCATTGATTAGTATTTTTATCTGTCAGAAATGGTAGCTATGGTATAAAATAGTTAAACCATGGCAACTCTCAGAATTATCGCTGGATAACTCCTCAAACCAATGGTTTAGCTATTACATATTCTCCCGTATTTTATGCTATTTATTGAATTCTCCAAGCAGTGCGTACATAGCGAGTAAAATGAATTGAAAAATGTACTCTGACTGTTTGAGAAAAAGTCTAAATCACTTTCACATGATATTTTCATTTGCCTTCGGCTCCCATTTTATACTCTGACTCATGCTATGTACAATACTTGAGTCAGAGTACATTAATAAGAGAACTACTTTACGAGCACTTTAAATATTTTCGAAATATTTTTATTAATCATTTCTAACAATTTCAATAGATTTTACTCGCTACACCCGTGCTACATGGAGCATTCAATAATCAAATGATCTGCTTGCCACATTGTGTGAAGACATGGTTAATTAACATGTTAGAATTCCTTTAGAACTATTCATTATTAAAGGCAATTAGAGAATGCACGTAATATCATTGTCAATTCTCAGTTGCTTCATTTGCTCTTGTCTATTTTGAATTAAAAAAGATCAGGTTTTGTATTTAGAATATACTGCATTTAAAACTTGTCTCACAATTATATTCATTCGGTGCAGCAATTATGTACATAAAGGGTGCGTGGTTAACCACATGGCTCAGCTACCTCACTATAGTTGGATTGTGCAGAAACCAACAACAAAAGAACAAGCGTCACAGACATAACTAGCATGAGGACTGTATAGCCACAGGAGCCAATGCACTCAGTAACTTGTAAACACTCATGGAAATATTGGGGCTGTTACAATGAGTAATTTAGTGGAAATAAAATTTGTAGATGTTTTACTATATTTTTTAACTATCTAGTATAATGTTGACGTGTTAGAGATTTAATTATAGGTAATCTAAGCAATTTAGATCTTAAACGACTATTTTTATTGTTGATGTTGCCATCTTCATTTTCTGCTATTACTATTCCTTTAGAAGTTACCACTTATGTACATACAGAGAACTAATATCTCGTCTTATCTTTTTGTTTGAATACTAGAAAGATAAAACCTGGAATAAAGGTATGCATTCATATAAATATGATTTTTAGGGTGTATTTATATCAGTCAAAAATCAGGTTTTTAATTTAAAATTCATCAGACTTAAAGCAATGCTTAAATGATATGAAACATATCATTATAAGTAATGATATGCTTGCTCAATATTTGCTACTTGTTGTCCTAAATAGTTATCGTTTAGTTTGATTTACCATCTAGAATTGTCAGCTTGTTAATTTAGCTAATGATGCAGGACAATATGTCATCTTGATCAAGTTATCAGATTTCAAATATGTGCTATGAAAACTGAAAAAAAGGTATCTATGAATAGAAATGCCACCTATTGAATTAAGAAATTCTGTACTTGCACCAATTACCATTACTGGGCTACATGTGTGTATGGGTGTGTGTTGCGCATGCGTGCATGCATGCTGTGTGCGTGCGTGTGTGCATGCATGCATGCGTGTAAATATAGCCAAAGAATCAATTATTCTTTCAAAGTACTACCTATTCCCCTCTTTTCCCTCTCCCTTTTCCTTCCTTCTATTCTCCTTCCTTCTATTCTCGATACTTTATTCCCACTCACCTCCAACCCCCCACCTCCTCCCCTATATTATTATTATTGTTATTATTATTATTATTATTATTATTATTATTATTATTATTATTATTATTATTATTATGTGTATATCAACTTTGTGCGAGTCCAGGTGATTGTGCATGGCTATTGTCAAGCCATTGGACAATATGATCCTGGAACACTCTCACCTCTCATCAGTGGCGTAGCTGGAGAGAAACTGCTGGAGGGTCCTAGTTTTGTGACCTATAAATGCATGAACCAAGTTTAAATTGAATTTATGACTAATTGATAAAATATTTTTGATGGGAGGGCCAAGGCCCTCCAGGCCCCCCCTCAGCTACGCCACTGTCCCTCATAGGTTAATAATGAAGAGTTAACAAAAAAAGTGTGTGTGTGTGTGTATGTGTGTGTGTATGTGTGTGTGTGTGTGCATGTGTGTGTGTGAGGTGCTATGTTTCCTCTTTGGACCATGACCTTGTCAATGGAGGGGCTTAAGCGCACCAATGAACCCACAATTGTTAAGTTTTGGGGGTAGTTGCTGACTAAGCATGGTCCAAGTAGGCTAAAGTAAATAGATCCAGGGCATTGCCTGATGGTGCCACTTAACAAGAACTCCATGTAATCTCAAGTACGTCCTGTTTAAAGCTTATTATGAGATGCTGGTGCCAGTAATGCTTAGGGTATGTCATTCTTGCTCACCCCCCCCCCCCCATCTTGGAAAACCACTTGACCAATTACTGGCAGTGGTGACAAGGTTAAGGTGTTAAGTATAAGATACATTAGTGAGATTACTGGTTCACCAGATGTAAGATGTACGGTACTTTCTTCTTAGTAACTGTGACCAGGCAGCTAACCAGAAATTAATTAGTAATATTAAACATTTCATTTGTAGTTACATAAAAAATTATTGAGTATAATGATACCAAAGTGCAATTTTAAATTGTAAAAGTGATCTGTAGTAAATCATTCAGTTCTTGCATTTTGGGCACACCCAGGGTTTCTTCTTGCAATTCCAATCTTTATTACTTATTCTGCTACATTCCCTGTGGTACCACTCTCCACATTCATCACAGCATACCATACCACGACCTTTTTCAGGCTGTCGACAGCTACAATAAATTGGTATCTTTTGAGTGTCAAAAGTTGCCTTTCTTTGCTCACTTTTGCTTGGAAATGTTGTGAGAGTTTTGCTCTCAAATACTTTCAATAATTCTGATCTTAACATTTCTTGGTTAAAAGTTATGAGTTCAGGTTTTTGTCCATTACAAATGGCAGCTGCAAAAGCGATCGCTAAGGGGGGGACCACAGTCAGAACCTCCCTTCTGAATTTGAACATTCATATAATTTACTTTGATGTCTTTGCTATTTGTGTGCAGTAAGTCTGCGATTATTTCTTCTAGATCTTCACTAAGTAGTAAATGCATACTGTCATAAATTTTGACAGTGGCAGGTTGACATCCTACTGTAGATACTGTCATCCAATGGTTGCCGCTGTGGTTTAATATTTGCACAAAGGGGTTCAAGTGATGAACAGTAAATGTCCTTGTGTATTGCAATGTAGGGCTTTCCAGTCCAGCTATACCATAGGTATTTCTCAAAATGGTCTGTGCTGCATCTATGTGACGGTCATTTAACCACATGTTGCTGGTTAGGATATTCTTATCAGTAATTGAGAGTGAGATTTGGCCAACAACAGTCCATATTTTTTTCTCCTGTACTGCATTCGTTTCGGCTACCTCAATCACTGCAGTAGACTGCATTGCAGCTAGCTTTTGAGATCCTGTATTAATACATGCTCGACCAGGATGACATTGTGGTCCACATATGTTACCCTGCCGTTTGCATGAACATTTCTTTGTGGCACAGCGAGTTTGGCACATACACTGCTGACCAGCTGGAGGCTGAGCTTCAGGCTGCATTATCACATGGATAGCCTAAATAATATTTGAAAATTTATTTGAATCATAAAAAAAAAAATAGGTAGACAATGAGACCAAAGAGTCTAGCACATTTAAAGTGCTGCAACACCATTTCAATTAGTATGAGTAATAGCACGAGTAACCATGGTCTTCAGGATAAATAGCACAAGTAAAACGCAATTGAAGCAAAGCTGATTGCTATTTATTGCTTTATGAGAGCTTTTATTGCTTTACGAGTGATATTTATCCCTAATACCATGGTTAGCCGTGCTATCACTCGCTAATACCTCTATCCTTACCTAAAACCATCGTTTACTTTAAACAAACTTTTTAGCAAAAACTATGGCATTACTAAGGCTAATCGCCCCACGCGCGTGCACTTACTCATACGATTTCACTTTGATAAGTGTACTATTTCAACTTAACTGTGCTGTTTCACTTATCCTGGGCTATTTCAATTAAACGGTGATTTTACCTATACATTTTTTAATGGGCAGTTTACGTGGTATACTATTATGCATAATAATTTCAACCAGGATTACCTTTTCATATGTAGTGTTTTCTGAGCTTGCATCAATAGACATCACATTTATAGTTAATTCCTGCCACATTATATACTTTAATTAGAGATTAGCAATTTGAACTGATATTTAAAACAAATAAGCAATAATATTCATTAGCCATACAGCTGCTATAATAAAAAAATTGTTATAATATTAATCATTAACTTTGCCCATTTTAACCTAATCATGCATAAAGCACATGTTGAATAAAAAAAATAATAGAATTAATAAATGAGAAAATTAACTTTCTAATTGGTTACTTTGATATGAATAAATGTTAATTATTATATGTATTACTCCAATTTATTAATAATAATCACTGCAACTGATCTTATTTATAGTACTGGCACACCAAAATTATTCAAATAAGTGAGAAATTTGTGTATTTATGTATACTGTAAATCTACACATACATTGTCTTCTGTAATGGTACCCATTTCTTCGATTGTCATTATGTCTTCTTCCGCTGTCTTCTATCAATTTTCATATAATTATGTATGAGTCAGTGCATGGTACACATTTAGAGTTAAATATTGTAGTGTTTTATTAATAATTTTAAATCAATACTTATCAGTCCAGCTAATAAAATCTTATTATATTTACATTGCTATGAGTAATCACTTCCTTTTCAGATTTTTCTGATGTTGACACAAGGTCCTCAAATTCCTTTCATAAATATTTAATACAAACATGGAAGGAAAGCTTATGAATGTTGAATAAGGAAACGAGGAAGGATATTTCAGATATTGATAACAGGACGGGTAAAAGGTGTACTTGCCTTATGCGCATTAAAACTAGAATAAAAGGGATAAACACTGATACTTAATTGACACGATAAGTAGCATGAAATTTTTTTACATTATTTACATACTAACAATTAACTAACCATATCTGTGTTCTTGCAAATTTTCAAATTTATACTGCTAATTCCCTGCTTGAGAATTTTCCCAGACTTGCTTTTTAATTTGTATGTTCCTCTGGTTGTTTGTTCAGCAATTTCATATGGACCATCCCAATTAAACTCCAACTTTCCTCCTTTTCTTGTCTGCTTGCGGCTGTTGTAGCGCCATACCTTATCTCCAACATTAAAGTCTGGCTTCTTATGCTTAGCATCATACCTTTTCTTTTGTTTTACTTGAGCCTTCTTTATATTCTCCTTGGCTTTAGTATTGATTTCATCAGCCCATTGAAGCATTGATTCCATGTGTTCATCAAGGTCATTTGCTGATGGAATTCTAAAGTGCACATGCCATTAATCCACCATTGTACATTTAAAGCCAATTAGTTATATTATACACCAGCGTTTTTTTAATACCTTAGGAGATATTTGCATCACCTCCTGGAAAATTGTTTTGCTAATCCTCCTCACACTGAAATTAATTGTACTCAATGTTTATGGAATTTTAAAAACTCTAAACTGGACATGAGTTGTAAAAATTTACAAAATCAGAAGCAGGTACTGTTAATGGCAGTGTTATTAAAGTTTTTAAACGTTAACAACCTATTGGTTGCCTAATAAATGTCTTCCCTCAAGGCAGATTACTTTGCAGTGATATATGTGACTGTCTTTAGGAAAATAGGGCTCAAAGCAGCGTGCTTGAATGTTGATAAAAATATCCCATGAAAGGAAATGGTATACATTGGGAATAGCTAAAGCTAAAATGATAAAACTAAAGAGCTCAATATGCCCATTATGTGATGATTATTATTATTATTGTTATTATTACTATTATTATTATTATTATTGTTATTATTATTATTATTATTGTTGTTGTTGTTGTTATTATTATTGTTATTATAATTATTATTATTATTTTTGTTATTGTTATTATTATTATTATTATTATTATCATTAGTATGTTTTTGTTTGTTTGTTTGTTCGTTTTTTTGTTTTTTGTTTGTTTGTTCATTTGTTTGTTTGTTCATTCGTTCAGTCATTCATTTGTTCGTTCACTCAACTATTCATTCATTCATTCATTAATGCATGCATTCATTCATTTTATTGTATTTATGCTCATTACTGATTACTGAATAGCATTTTACTCCCTCAATTTATTTTAATCTCCATTTGCTCTTCTTCCTCCCCCCTCTCCCCCTATAACCTCCAAATAGATGGAAACATTATAGTCTGGCAATCACTTAGCTCATGGAGTATTAACATTAAACATTTTAATTTTAACTCACATAGAAACTTCATCAGCTTTTTCAGATTCCATTGGAAGTGTGATGTCTACAGGCAATCTGGCTTCCCGCTTATACAAAAGCTTAAAGGGAGTGTATTTGCTGGAATCCTGTTGACTTGTCCTAAATATATAAATAATTCATTCAATTCACTATTTTTTATTCCATTGGTATCAATTCTGATTCTTTCCATAATATAGAAATGAAAGTGAAGATAAGTTACCACAGGTATCGAATATAGTATGCTCAAATAGCGACCAAGCACTCTGCTACTAAAATGTGGAAGACAATGGACGTCTGATTCTCACATGTTGTTAAAAGGTAATACTTAACTACAATCATATTTAAAAGCAGAGAAACAATTTCAAACATTATTGGTGTTGATTAAATACCTGTATGCAAACAAGGCTGCATCAATGTAATCGTCCCAATTATTTTGCCTCTCTCCACTCAGCTTTATTAACATGTTGGTGAGAGTTTGGTTGAATCTTTCTACTAAACCATTAGTTTGAGGATGATAAGCAGCTGAAATTTTATGCTCCACTCCGGTCTTCTCAAACAAATACTGGTTAACCTTACGAAAAAAGACCAACATTAATATCATTTCTAAGCAATGTCATTCTATTTCCAGCTTTCAAATACTGAAAATGCAGTGTAATTTTTTTTTACAAAATGAATTTAGTGGTTTATTGCATGTGGTAATTACCTGATTCACAAATTCTCTTCCCCTGATCAGATTGAACAATTACTGGGCTGCCATGTCTTGTAATAAGTGTGTACAAGAACTGTGCGACACAAGAAGCAGATTTGTCTGGAATTGCCGCAGCCTCTGGCCATTTTGTGAAATAATCACAACAGGTGACTATGTAGGCATTTCCAGATTTCGAACGTGGTAATGGTCCAATGAGATCAATTCCGATTCTGTACCATGGACTGTGCACTTCGATAGGATGAAGAGAATGAGCTGGTTTTTCTAGTCGTTTGTTCACACGCTGGCAATCCAGACATGTCTGAATATATGAATCAATATCTTTTATACAGCTATTCCAGTAATATCTGCAAAAGCAAAATATCAGTATGAATAGAACAAACAACCAACCAAACCAAAATTGGTAGTCAGTTAGTCAGTCAATCAATTAATCAACTAGAGCTCGGGGAGCACTGGACCTGCACGCTATAAGACTTTTGGCCTAATATTTTGTGTGATAGCACAAAGGTTGCACTTGGTCCAGTGCTCAACCGAGATTGCATCTAGCTATACAGCTAAAGTAATATTATTTTTATTGTTATTTTATTTACTAAAACCAATCCCCTTACCCTTACCTCACTTCAGAGAATTCCAGCCAAAAAGAACATTACGCTAATTATTACTTTATTCCAAGAATTATACAAAAAAGATTAATTTCAATATTTGTATATTTATTTTAGTGCTGAAGGTATATCTAAATACCAGTTACTATCCATTAATCATACATATTTCAAAATAATTAGTTTTTTAAACAAACATCATTAATTTGAGTTTCATCATGCAAATAGTTATGTCACAAATTTCGTGACACTCATGATTTAATTCCTCGTGAAAGTTGAAGCATACAAATTCTAGAGTAATAACCAAATCATGCAACATTGCTTTCAGATTGAGATAAATGCAAAATGCTCATTTTATGAAAAAAACAAAAAAATTAGCAATACCTTGATGTTATCTTCTGTCGAGTCTTGTCTCGTCCCAAATGTCCCCCCAAGTTGTCAGTATGGCATGATGCTATGATCTGATTTTGCTTCTCTTTTGTTGATATCCATTGTTTCAAAGTTCCACTTGAAGAATAGAATAACAGACCATCTTTTAAAGAAAATTTAGCAGATTTCTTTCGAATGACTCTTTTTAGATTTTTAGTAGCTCCTACAGGGTATCTACCAGATTGAAGATATTCCAATACTATCTCATAGTTTACTTCCATTGCACCTATGAATTCTACCCAGAAAGACTTGGGTGAATAGAAGTATAAGTATGTCTGATGATGTCATCATTGACTTCCTTGTGGCTGTTTATACAAGTTTACACTGCTTGGGATATGTACTTGGTCAGACTTATGTCTGTTTTAAAATTTTAAACCTCTGTAATCCTGGCTGTCTGTCTCCAAATTGTCCACAGGTTTCAAACATGTTAAAAAAAAACAAGTTAAACTTACTTGTAGTGGTATTTACTAGTCTCTCATTGGAGAATGTTGGCTGTTATTTAGCCACAGAATTACATATTATGACATTTGATGTGTTCCAAAAGTATTTTATTGTGTATTGATAGTAGTATGCCAGGCAGGTATTTTATTCCATGAACAAGAAGCAATATATATCATGTTATTTGCTCATTTTCATGTAATATAGCTAATATGTATATAATATTAAACTAATCTAGGTTTGCAACAGTTTGGACTATGGGGGTCTTTCATCAGTGAGTTTATTAAACATTAAAGACATCACATATAGCCTTGAGGTTGGAAAGGTTGGAATTAAAAAACAAAAAAACAAAAGAAAATATGTTCGAGTCCAAAATTATTAATTTACTATTTTGTATTCTATGTGAGATAAAAATATTATTATTCATGGACTAATGAGTGAATTGACTTTTCTTGTGATAATCATTATCTTATTCTTTGATATCCTGAGAACATTCAATATTTTTATTATGCTCATTCTTAAATACTTCATAGATTAGTTATATAGCTTTATAAAAGTGATGTTAGTATGAGTAATAGCACAGGTAACCGTGGTATTTGGGATAAATAGCATGAGTAACCAATTGAAATAACACAAGGTGAAGCCTAGTGTTATTTATTGCTTTATCCCTAATACTGCGGTTAGCCATGCTATCACTCGCCAATAGTATACCTCTATCCTTACAAACAAACTTTTCAGCAAAAACTACAGTGTTACTAAGGTTAATCACCCCACGCTTGTGCACTTACCCATATTATTTCACTTTGATAAGTGTACTGTTTCAACTCCAACAGTGCTATTTCACACTCCTCGGGCTATTTCAATCGAATGGCGATTTTACCCATACATTTTTAAATGGGCACTTTATGTGGTATATTATTATTCAAGTACTCTCTAGGCATAACACCAATCCTTTGCAAGGCAATGATATGAAAAAGTGCTACAAAAAATTGTTCATATGAAGTACTTAATCAGCTACATATAATGCAAGTACAACTGTGGTTGACCACTGACCACATAGCTGAGCTAGCTCAGCCAGTTGCAGCTGGCTGTATTTACAACCTGAAAACTAAGGCAGTTTTTACCATGTCAGTAGAAATAACAACTAATTCCTAAACTTTAAATTTTTTTATTTCATTTGTTTAACAAAAATGTTGATGGGAGCAGCCTTGTGCTAGATTTTCCTGTAAAAATGGTCATAAAAAAAATAGTTAGGCACTTCCACCAGGGACACTACTATACTTAGGCTCTACCAGGGCTGTGGTATTCTGAGTGTAGTGAGGGTGCTACCAAAGGCACCTGAGGAAACAAACTAGTGCAAATGTTTGTATTCATGTACAAATGGTCATTGGCAACCTCAAGAAAAAATATTCAATTTTGAGTGCAACACAGCCAATAGACTTTCTCATTCACAGCGAAACAGTATTAACTCTGGACTAAATGTGTTGTGCCTTTTAATTAAATTTCATTTTTGACTTTTTAATAAACAATAAAGCTAACAACAAAATAATGACAACATGAGGATTTAAGTTTGCTAGTTTAAGTTTGAGTAATGTCAAAATACTCACAAAACTCAACTTATTGTGAAAGCATCTCCTGCAGTATAATTGTCCAAAGTGCGAGAATAAAAATTTCCCATCAATTTTGGCAGAATTGCTTGATCAAAAAGAGTTTTAGCTTGAACAATATTAACTTTCCAAAGTTATCATCAGGATAAATTCTTTCAATATTCAAATCATTTTCATTTTACAAAAATATGATATGAACATGATTTAAAAAATTCTATACATTTTTGGTTTACTGGAACTGACCTGGTAATAGTAGGCATGGTTATGTTTTCATTGAAATTTGCCACCGCTTTCTTCCAAGCAAAACGTAGTATCCTTTACAGCATCTATAATCTCATCCATGCCAGTATGGGCACTGTATACATTTAATGTAGTGCTAATATAAAATCCTGATTGAGTCACTTCAAACTTGTGATGAGATATGGATAGATTTTTTATACCTGCACACATCTTCATCCACAATGTGAGTGTGCTTGGGAACGTGTAAGCATTTCTGCTTAACCCTCTGATGTTTGCTATCAAAAATACAAAAATACTTTGAATTTGATCTTTGTCATTCCTTCATTTATAGTATAGCAGATATGTGTAATATGATTGTTGGATACGAGCTACAAGTATATAACTTCAGATTATGGAGCATGTAATATCAGATTTGGGGCTACCAGTAACTTGACCTTTGAAACTTATAAATCATAATAATTTATGGTGATTTCTTACTTTATCAAACATGATTGTCTTGTTTTTACTGATAAAAGAAGCAATGCAGCAAAAAGCAAATTGAGTTGCCAATTAGCATATTTTAAAGTAAAATGAGTTACAAACAATTCCGCTAGCAGATATTGTTATAACTGCTTTGAAGAAAAGTATTGAATCTTATGCTAGAAATTACATGGCATGAATCAGCTAATCTCGGAGCAATCAAATCTGATTCTTTCTGGTCATTTCTTTGCTTGCACTAAGGTTTCAGGTTACAAAACTGGAATGCTGGAGAGTGAAATATAAATAAACATGCTTAACACACAAGACAAAGTCCGACAAGTACGGTACTTGGCTTTCAATTCACACCATCTGTTGGTCCACAAGTTGTCAGTAGCAAAGACTCTTTTCTCTAGGACAAACTAGATCTATAATTTGTCTGCCGAAAAAGACCAATAGATGATCATGTGAAATCTGCCTTGCAAGCCAATGACTACTCAATGCTAATAAATACAACACTGGCTACTTGTCATACCAACACAGTCAGATTTCCAACACCTCACCATCCAGTCAGGTCCATCGTACACCAAAAGCTACAGTGATTCTTCGTTATGTGAGGCATTTCTCAGAGTGTATCAAAAGGATTCTAGCCCCTTTGGAAATGCGGACCTGTTTTAAACCACACTCAACACTGAGAAATATGTTGGTTCACGTAAAAAAACTATGTTCCACCAACTGAAAGATCTGGAGTAGTTAACCAGGTGCCTTGTGGTTCTTGTAACCAAACATACATACATTGGACAATCAGATTAATCCAAATAAACCTATGTGACTAGGTAATACTTCACTATTCCAAATTTTTTATTTTACAGACGTTTCGACCACTAGCTAGTTGTGGTCATCATCAGTGAACTATTACAATACAATGTAAAAATGAATGAGTGACCTCAAGAATGTAACTATGGATAAGTAAAATAAAAAATGTGGACTAGTGAAGTATTAAATAAACAATATCAGTAGACAATCAGGCTGTACATTACAACATAGGCTGAAGGAGCACAGGAGAACCCTAGCACTAAGTGGTGATACATCAGCTGTGGGAGACCATGCTGTGTAATTCAATCATGACATTGATCAGAATGGAGTGAGAGTCGTTGATCAGCACAGGAGTTGGTATCCAAGATGTTTTTTGGAGTCATGGCATATAAAGGCCCCAAAAAGCTGTATGAACAAAAACCTAGGGAAATGTGGAGAACCACTCCACATGAACATAATTATTTAGCTAAGTTATGTTTTATATCATTATCATTATTATTGTATTTTAGTTTGCACACCGTGAATCGGGCACTTCGTCGAACAACTTTGTCCTCGCTCCATCACCTGTATTTATTTGATTGGACATTTGAATAACTACGTCATACTCACATATTCTATTTAAGCATTGTATCATTATTCTCAGTTTAGTTCTGTCTTAGTAACCAATATTAAAACAACTTAAAAGTTAGACTGTCGTTAGCTAACTTGATTGACGGAACTCGAGTGGAGAAGAAGTAAAAGGGTTATAATTCCCTACAGGATACTAAACACAGCCTATGACAGCTTGGCTACTGTAGGACATAGTAACTATCTCCCATAGCAACTGTTACTAGATTCATGTTTATTTATGCATTATAGTTTTGTAGTCATCTATATCATACCGATAAAGGTTACTGGATTGACCGAAACATCTATTTATACTTTTATTGTTATATAGTGCTTTTTCAGAACATAATATTTCTCCATTATTGGTACAATAATCATGACATAATTATGAGACACACTTTCAGTTTCGTAAAAATGAACAGTGCAACATTATTATAGACTCAATTAAATGGGCAAAAGTGCAGTACACTTGAAATGTAATATAGTGTAGTTGATTTCACCAAGGAACAGGAAATTTGGAAGCATAAGAATATCTATAGCAATTTACTGTATAAGTTAACAGAGCTACATCAAAACTATAGCCATAAGAAATTATTTTATGAGACCATAGTAATGTACTGTTTATTTATAGGATACTGAAGATATTTCTCACAATTTTTAAGCAGTCTTCTTTTCATTGGTCCTGTGTGATTAATGTCTAGACATACTATATAGTTCAATAGTCATGTAATTGAAAGCCTCAACTCCTTCAGTCATCATTCAGTGACCATTTTCAGATACAAACAAAACAGAAAAGGACCCCAGGCTGTGATGGCAACATGCAAATATGTTCTAAGCTCTCATAATGGTGGTTTCTTAAATTCCCCAATGTACCACGACTTTGAAAAGTTCTTCTGTGTAGATCTTGTTCATTCCAAGTACTTTAGCTTTATCCCAATTGATGTTGTGAGTGGTTCCGATGGAGTGCTCTACGTTACAGTAGAAGTGTAAAATCAATCAAATCTTGTAGAGATCTCTTGTGTTCTTTGAATGGATACTTCAAGGTTCCTCCTGTCTTGCCAGTCCTGATCACCATTCTTGCTGTTCCTGTTGATTTTATCATGGGTTTCTTTGACAACTTACTTATACAGAAACAGCACTTAAAAATCTTAAGGCCATAGCTGTATGATGTGAGATGATTGTACAACACAGAATAATGCTCTCTAAGTTTATTTGGAAGCATCATTTATGTGCCAATACAATCAGAATTAAAGTTAAAAAAAAAAACACTTGAACTTTTTCTTCTTGATGTTGCCACTATAGCTAAATGCCTTCGTGATTAATTGTAAGAGACAATAGAAGCATTATGAAAATATGAAAAAACATTGGAGAAGAAAAGATATGAGACTATATTGAAGATGTAAGAATTTGTTTGCTGAATTGTTTATTGCTGTTCCTTACAGCATCAAATTTGCTATTTACACACTGACCTTTCTTTCTTAGCTATGTTCTCAAATTTTGAAACTATAGTAAGTGATTTAGCTCCTTCTATTTACAGATAGTTGTAGCAGGTTATAACTATATGTGACATGATTAAAGAGTAGCACTGATTAGATTGCAACAACTACCAGGAAGAGATTGCCAAAGCTGTGACATGAAGTCTCAATCTTGTTAAGCTTAATGCTGATTTTTGATTGATTCTTGAACATTTTAAAATCCAAATTCGCTTAATATTGGCTTAGACTAGCATCAGTCATTCTAGAGTAACTTCGCCTTCACTTCAAACTGCAGTTACACAGCAGTAAAGGAAGATTGAAAAACCGGACCAATTCCGCGGAGGTGGGACCCAATCTGCTAAGCGGATTTGGTCCGCCCGGGCCAAATACTCGAGGGGACCCAATCTGCTGTGACACCCGCAGCCCAGTCACGGTAGCCAGACTTTTACCAATCGCTAAAGCGGGAAAAGGGTGGACCTAGGCAAGTTGTGCTTGCAGGGTGTACGCTGTGTGCGTAATTGGCGAGCGAGCGTAGCGAGCGAGACACTTACAGGGGTAAAAATGAAAAAATCGGGGATGTTTGTTTATGTATGGACGTACGTAAGGCATTTTTGTACTTTGACCCTCGCGTTTTTGTGTTAGTTCGGTTGTCGACCCCGTCCCAAACTTCACTAAACAGAATGCTCTGTTTATCGATCAGTACCCGTATCACCCTAGAAATTGAATTGTTTACCTTTTTGAATTCTTTTGCGGGTGCAGTTAAAACTTGAAAACTTAAGGGACTTCCATTTCTATTTGAGTTAGTGGTGGTGGTAAGTCAATGCGCTCTTTGTCATGGTTATAAGCCGTGGGCAACAGTATTTACTTGAAAATACATTGTCCACTAGACTACCGCGAAGGTAAGTCTGTGTAGGTGCATGTCCGGTTGTGTCAAAGCATTGTGTGTTACAACCACTACTTAGCTAAAGAATATCACAAAGAAAACTCGGGTATGCGAAAATTTAAAAACTGGACCTTATTTTCAGTAGCTTCAGTGTTAGAAGTCAAAATCATTCATATAAAAAATAGTATAGTCTATAGGCTCGCTCGCCATTTGTGCTCAAGCACATCACTAGTATAAGTATAGGTTACATCACGAGGTGGAGGTCGGTATGGTATTTACACAACCGAGGGCCGAAGGCCCGAGGATAGTGTAAATCCCGTACCGACCGCGCACCGAGCGGTGCAACCGACTTGTACCATGGCTCTAGGCTATAAGAAACGCATAACAACCTTTTTTTCTGTAGCCTCATTGGTCGCCGCTTCGCTTAGCTACAGATCGTAATTCTAGGCCACGGGCAAAAAATATTCACCTCCTAGGCGGTGTATAAGTGATTTATTCACCCCGAATTGAGAAATCTGATTGGACGGTTTGAACGAACCATGGTATAAGTGTGATATTTTAGCGACCCCTTGCTCTAACTTCCCGAATGAAATTCAGTTATTCGCGTATTTAACCTCCGTCAAATAGCTTCATAAATGACTGAGATAGGGAATCCAGCTTTTTAAATCAACAGGAGAAGATGATAATGATGGTGACAACCCATTTGTTTTCTCCTTCACCAAAGTTGAAGAGCTTCAAAGAAGCAATTGGAAAATGTAAGCTCATATTTGGATCATCATGACCACAAAAGAAGTAATGTTGTTTGGTTGAACATTTTACATTATAGTTTTAGTTATAGTTTTTTGACAAACAGTTTTCAAGATAAATTTTAGTTTTAGTTTTTTCACTAGCAAAGACTACAATTTTAGTTTTAGTTTTGGTGTTTCCAATGTACTAGCTAATTTCAATTCTAGTTTTAGTTTTAGTTTTTCAAATTTACTAACTCTATTTTAGTTTTAGTTTCGATTCAATTTAAAAAAAAATTCAAGTCATATTTAGATAGTTAATTTTGTTTTTCAAATGCAGACTTCAATTTAGTTTTTTGTTCCACTTTTACAGGAGTACAATAATTTAGTTTTTGAAATAATTATTATTACCCTGTGGCCAGTCTCTACTGAATGGACAGCAAATACAGCACAGAGACTGAATGATATGACATGCTCATGCTAATGGAGGGGTCTGGGCTAGATAGTCGAGCAACCACAGAGTGCTGTCCAACAGTTTGCATTAGCCAAACAATTTACTCATGTGCTACGAAGAAACGATTGGGTAAAGGGTTTTGCTTCCTGGGACTACCACTGGTCATTCGTCTTCTTTCAGAGATGTCACTACAATTAGTTAGCTTCGTATTTTAGTTTTGGTTCGTTTACTAAAATGTTTTAGGTGTAACTAAAATTAATTTTAGTTTTAGTTAACCAAAACAACACTAAAAAGAAGCTACAGAGTAAGAAACTTTAAAAATTTTCATTGTTAAAACAGACTAATTGATGTGATTTTTTTTTGTTAAAAAAAAGCCAGTATACTATGTTCTATTCTTTTATTTATTTATTTTTCACTCAATTCATATAATCTACTACACTTTGTACAATCAAATATTAGATAAACAGTCAAAAAGTGATGGTTTCTGAGAAGCTTCTCAACAATGGACAAAACTGGTGTTCCAATTTTGTCCTTAGTTCGACTGTAATAAACTGAAGTCATGAATTATGTAGCCATGGTAATAAGAAAATGCACAACTGTTCAATAGTTGCACTCAGTGGTATTGCAAGCTAGAATAACATACAGCTAGATAGCTATTTATAGTTAGCTTGATATCTCATTTTGTGATTCGAGAACACTTTACCAGTTGGTAGCCATGATTTTAAAGGGGGGGGGGGGGGGGGATTATTTTAAAGAATTTATTTATAATCACACCCACTTAATAGCAACTTAATCACACCCATTTAATAGCCACATAACCACACCCACTCAATAGCCGCACTATTTTGTACTAGTGAAGTTGCAACAAGTAATATTAGCTACCATGTGGGCCGGTGGCAGTGAATAATTAGAAATTATATAATCAGTTCACTTTCTCCACACCTGTTTCATAGTCTCAGGGCTATGTGGCTGCACCTTCACCTACCCACCCACCTTTTCCTCTCAGTTGCATGCTTTCAACTCTCGCTGGTTCATTAGGCCGCGTGATTATAGGGTGCACTCATATAATTAGTAGGAAATGACCCACAAAGACGGCAAAGCTAAACACTCATATTAAGAATAGAATAGTTAATAGATCCTTCACTCTCTACATCTCTGGCCATTCCTGTAATAATTACCTTCTACTGTAGGTCTCTAACCAAGTATAGTATCACAGTAACGTTACAACACATAGCTACTCATTTAGTACTCTCTTCACCGGGTAGGACTACTACAGGGAGGTTACAATAATAGTCCCAGAGCAAGCTGTGTTCAGTGAAAGTTCATTGTTTACACATGTCGCTGTAAGGTTTCATTTTGAGCCATTGAACCTAGAAAGGGTCATTCACAATGTGCAGTTGTTGTTTTTTCATCAGTTTTTACATGAAGTGTTTGATGACAAAGTTATTGGCAGCTGGAAATTCAGTTTAGCATCTTTTTTTTTATGGTAGTGTTTTATGTATGAAATTATTATTTATTATTTCAAACCATGGGATTTATTTTTTGTGCTTTTCTTATGAAGGACTGTAGCTGAGCTAAGCACTACCCAGCTAGCATACAATTTCCATTTCCAGTGATTTGTGAGTGCCACATACACAGCTTGCTTAATTAAGTTGGGCAGTCCTTTGTGATAAGGTATGGAGAACTATCAGTTACAGTAAGGCAAAGCACAAGCACTTTACAGATACCTTATTTCTGTTTAATTTCGTTCAATTAAATTTCATTTTTTAATATTTCATTACATTTTAATTTCGGAAATTAAGATTTATACGAAATTTTTTTCCCACCAAATTTGTTTTACACTAAAATTTCTGATCTAACCATGCGTGCGTGCATGAAATGGCTGAGTTGGAGCCTTAAGCACCTCACTGTTGGCAAGTGCAATAGCTCTAGATGGAACACTTGCTGATAGATCTCCATTTGCTTCAGGAAGACCCTCCCTGCGCGCGAAGGTGTAGAGACATGTCTTCCTTCTTGAGAGAAAAATGCTCTACTAGAGCACGTGGCATGCAATTTTTCGTTCCTTAATTGTGACCCTCTACGGGAAAATCGGGCACAACGCGGCCCCGACGAAAAAATTATTTTGCACTTACACACTCCTCGGCAAGCAGATATTAAGCTCTCCAAGTTTTATCGCCGTAGCTTTAGCCATTCCCGCTATATATCACCTAACCATTCCCTTCGTTAGGCTTATTTAATACAATTTGTGACCGTCTAAGGGAAAACCGGGCACAACGCGGCGTGCGTAATATCGAGAAAAAATCGATCGATTTCTTAAAAA
>WLWD01001458.1_pt1 | contig 33525 bp, 29 predicted proteins | sample 6712731 | NCBI WGS metagenome assembly WLWD01 (sample SAMN12718690, study PRJNA576275) | sponge metagenome | isolation source: marine sponge | host: Mycale hentscheli | place: New Zealand: South Island, Marlborough, Capsize Point | collected 2014-11-01
ACTGGTTTATTTTTTATCGTAGCTGAGAGCTTGTTCAAGAGTTACTGGTGATTGAGATTATCAGAATGGTTGATGTTTGATACTACAAAAGTTACCATTAACCAGGTAAGAGAGTGATTTTGTATTTGTTTGCTGAAAATCAAATGTCATAACTGCTATTGTAGTGTTTGCATGAAGTAAGCTAAAAATAGTAACATTGTATGTTACCTAATTATCAGGCTCCCTCGCCATTTGTGCTCAAGCACACCACTAGTTTATTTATATATATGTTTGGACGTATGTATGTCATTTTGTACTTTGACCCTCCGTATTTTTGTGTTCGCTCCGCATTCGACCCCATCCCAAACTTCACTAAACAGAATCCTCCGGTTTAGCGACCATTGCCTGTATCACCTTAGAAATTGAATTGTTTACCGATTTGAATTCTTTTGCGGGTGCAGTTATAACGCAAAAACGTATGGGAGCTCCATTTCTATTCGAGTTAGTCGCTATTTGTCACAGTTATAAGCCCTACTCAACAGCATTAACTTGTAAATTCATTGTCTACTAGACTAACCATGAAGGTAAGTCTTGCGTAGGTATGTTCAGTTGTGTGAAAGTATTGTACGTTACAACTACTATTAAGAATGTCACAAAGAAAACTATAAATAACGTGACTTGATTTTGTTGCTTCTTTTTCAATTCAAACAGTTGCGGGGGAGCGGTTACTATGGCATTGAACCCCTTTACCGCATATACTTAATTTAAAAACTCTACTTTATTTTAGTAGCTTGAGTGTTAGTTGTTAAAATCAATCACTTAACAATAGTGTAGTTTAAGGCTCACTCGCCATTTGTGCTCAAGCACACCACTAGTAATTACTCTGCAGCAGTAAAATTATTTCCTAAAGGATTGCAATAATACAAGAGTACACAATTACTCCACTCTGGGAGCAATTAGCAACTAAAGTGTTAATGGGATGAAAGTAATAGTTGTCAATTGGTAGCAAAAGTTGTCATGTATCTGGGGTACTGTACACACTGGCTTCCCATTCTTGGTCATTCAATGATGTGAGATAAGGTAAGGTGTCATCATTAACAATCACAACACATATACATAACCTAAACACTTGTCGTATCTATTTCACATGGTGTCTGAAATAGAGTAATTTATTGAAAATTCACAATAAGGGTATTTCAAAAATTTCGGTGCATGAATTTTCATCAGTGCAGTAATATCACAGATGAAGGTTCACCAGACCACATAATATTCAATTAAACTCTTGCTAATTTTCATCTAAACTCTTATTGTGCATTTCGAAGTTCAATAAAATATCCCCTAACTCAGATACCCATCTACCACCTTTTTCACACCCTAAGCCCACTCTACTCCGCCCACCGCAAGTGCCTGACCTGATGTTGATACTATATTGGCGGATCATGTCTTGTATGAATCTGTTGAGTTCCCTCGTCTGCTGGTACACGCCCATCAGAATAATCTCCTTCACATCCGACAGCTAACAGAGAAAATTAACCCAAACATAATAAGTATATACAATACAAATACATTATATAGTATTGGTTGCAGGGAAATATTAAAAGTCTGTTGGCTTAGTATTTACACGAGTGCCACTGCTCATGTGTGAATATCATAATAACTGTTTCTTGTGTAACATAATGTAATTAATCCAATTAAGTGTTCTGACAACCCGACTCAAGGAAATCAGACTAGTTTTTGCCTAACTCTGCGTTATTGAATGCATTACTAAATAATAATAATGATAACAATAATCTATATAATAATATGCATGTTTATCAGTAGTGACAATTGTGTATATATTTATGAATACATAATTCATTAGACGAGTGAATGATCTCAAGTCTATAGCCGACTCAAGTTGGTAAAGCACCTTCTATTAAGATGCCGACAATATGTGTACTCTTCAAATAACACTCAGTCAAGTTGGTAAGTATATTCAGTAACTATGATGACAATGGAGTGTATTAGTCATGACTACATGGGTTAAGTATAGGTTACATCACGAGGTGGAGGTCGGTATGGGATTTACACAACCGAGAGCCGAAGGCCCGAGGATAGTGTAAATCCCGTACCGACCGCGCACCGAGCGGTGCAACCGACTTGTACCATGGCTCTAGGCTATAAGAAACGCATAACAACCATTTTTTCTGTAGCAACCAAAAAGTGCTATGGAAGAGGACGAGCTAGACACTATTTTGTCTCACTTTGACTGCGACAAATTTCTAGCCCAGTTAAACTCCCTGAAACCTGACTCCATCTTCCTAGAGTCCCTTAATCAGCCTACATCTCGCTTTGCCACTCCAGTCAGTGATAGTGAGCTCCAAGAAGCAAAATTGAGTTCTGTCCCCAAAAATACTGACAAAAGTACAAGCTGGGCTGTAAATATTTGGAAAGAGTGGAGTGCTCACAGGCATAAAACTTGCCTATCACACAGTGAATGGCCCACACATCTCATGATAACGCTACCTAGAGAACTTGACTACTGGCTGAGCAAGTTTGTCCTGGAAGCTAGGAAAGCTAACGGCGATTGCTATCCTCCCGATACTTTATACAACATCTGTTGTGGGTTACTTCGATATATTCGTCAGAATAGGCCTGAAATAAACATATTCAAGTCCCACACTTTTGCTGGCTTTCAGAGGACTTTGGATGGCGAAATGAAGCGTCTGCGCTCTACTGGTTTAGGAGCAAAAAGGAAACAAGCAGAGCCCATCACTATTGAAGAGGAAAACCTACTTTGGGAAAAAGGTGTACTAGGAGATAAATCCCCACAGGTGCTACTAGACACTTTGCTCTTTCTCTGTGAAATTCACTTCGCACTACGCAGTGGTGAAGAGCACCGCAGTCTTCAAATCACACAATTAGAGCTGATTTGTCCTCCCCGCGGTGGTCCAGCTCGCCTAGTTTATACCGAAAACTATTCCAAAAATAACCAAGGGGGATTGCTGCATCGCAAAATAAAGCCAAAAGAAGTAACCTGCTACGAAAACAAGGAAAATCCCAGTAGATGCCTGGTTAAGTTGTTTCAAAAATATGTGAGCCACCGGCCATCGGGACCAACCTGTTTTTACCTGTCACCACTTCGAAAATTGAAGAACAATATTTGGTATTCCAAAGTACCTGTGGGGCATAATACTTTGGCAGGAACAGTAAATAGAATTTGCAAAGAAGCAGGGGTGACTGGATATAAAACAAACCACTCACTCAGAGTAACCAATGCCACACGGTTATTACAAAATGGCATTGAGGAGCAGCTAATCATGTCCAATACTGGACATAGGAGTTTGGATGGGGTTAGGTGCTATAAAAGAATAAGCGAAGAGCAAAAACAGCACATGTCAGATGTTCTCAATTCAGCAACAAATGGACACCAACCTGATGATGATTACCAGCCAGGGAATTTAAAGAAGCCAAAGCTGACAACTGCACCAGCATCAACTACAAAATCTTTATCTGTACAAAACAAGTCCTCTACTTTCAATGTTTCTACAAATAATAATCCACCAATCTTCAATATTGAAGGGTGCTCTACTGTAACCATCAACTACAACTCTTGCTAATCTATTTTCATAAACTAACTCTACTGTCATATCGTCCATTAGCTAGCTCTATGAATGTTTAATTTGCACTTGTACTGTATTAGTTTGATTAATAGTAATATAATCAAAATTATCCAATAAGAGCAAAGAGAGTAAAGAGGCAGATTCTGAGCTGAAAAAACTTCTGGCACCTTCCTCGTTGGTCGCCGCTTCGCTTAGCTACAGATCGTAATTCTAGGCCACGGGCAAAAAATATTCACCTCCTAGGAGGTGTATAAGTGATTTATTCACCCCGAATTGAGAAATCTGATTGGACGGTTTGAACTAACCATGGTACAAGGAAAGTGTGGACTGAGTAACTAACCAAGTGGCAGATGGTGTAATAGTGGACAAATCTCATTGCTGTACAAAAGATAGTACATCAAGCTTCCCACACAGTGGCGGGGTACCTGAGCTGGTCGTTCTATTAATATCATTGTTATTATTATTAACCCTCTGCATGCATGAGAGGATTACAGTTCTAAGCTAGTCTGTCTGTCAGTCAGTCATTCTATCACACAACAAATTAAAACAGATTTCGAAGAAGGCAGCCTTACGAGGATTGAAACAAGCATCAAAATGCTGTATTGGACATTTAAGTCCCTTGTCAGAATTGTTTCGCTTCAACTTATTCTTTCAGAAAAGCTAGTTATTTGTAGGCCATACAATCATAAGCAATAATTGGTCACGCCTTCTATAGTCACGTCACACTCACGTGACCAAATAACTCCTTTGCTGCCTGTGGTAGTTGTGCATTATACTAACATTCAGCAGTCTATCGGTACAGTGCTAGCAGTTTCCCATTGAAGCTACTGGTGAGGTGAGTGTCGCTTGTATGTTAAGCTTCTCTTATGAAGACAGCATTAACGTCTACCGTTTCATTGCACGAGTTACATATCAACTTGCTCAAGTTGTACGTACGACTTGCATGAGCTACACAAACTGTATTATTCTTTTGGACTTTGTAATAGCTAGCTAGCGTAGAGTAAAGTTGAGGGTTAGCACCATCGGTGCTTCATGATTATTATTATTATTATTATTATTATTATTATTGTTATTATTATTGTATATTATTATTACTGTTTATGTCCTTGTCTAGTTTGGCACATGTGTGTGTATGTGTGTTTGTGTGGTGTAGTGGTTGTGTTCAGGGCCTGAGGTCCTTAGTTCAACCCCACTCTGGCAATTTTCCATCTGATTTTCCATCTGATTATCCATCTGCCTCCCACCAGCCCCACCAGTCCACCCAGCTGTGATTATTTGCTGGGGTGCAAATTCAAGGCCTTTTTCTCATGAACAGCAAGGGTCCTGGTGGGACTTCTGGTCCCCACACCACTTGCTGTGAGGAAAGGTCTGATCTCCTGCGAGTTCCTAGCCCGGCTCCAGGAGCTTTGCTTGCATGGCTCACAGTGCCTGCTTAGTGCACAGGCATCCTGGCTCAGGTGCACATAACCGCTACCAACTTCTTCCATTCCATTCTGGAGATCGTCCAGACTTAATTACATTTATGCATTGTCAAACAGAAGATAAGTCGATCCTGCTCAACTTCAGACATCTGGGCAAGAGACCATGTACAGTGTTTAAATTGGCTGGAAGAAAAAAGATTTTACTTTATGTTCATCTTATTTATAAGCACATCGACTGAATGTTGTCTTTTGTTGTTGTTGTTGTTGTTTTCATACTAGCTTTTGTGAAGTAAATAGTTCATAAGAAGATTAAATTTCAAGTAGTCTTCCTTTTTAATTATTCTGTTTAATGCATGCAAACACATACTCGACATAATTAAACAAAGGAAAATGACGAACAATGAGAGAACTTAGTGAGTGATAAAAAGGATATATTTAACAGCAATCCCATCTCGGCAATATATTTTTAGCTCCAACGTGATTTACAGCTGCCTCAATGCATTAGCTGAATAAATAACACAATGCTGGCATTCATTCCTCTCCTCAAATGCTAGATTTAGACTTGTACACAAGAATGACGTCACTCAGTGAGTTCCCAGTCCCGCAGGTCATTTACATCTCAAATCATACAGTACATTCATGGGTTTGATTTACAACTGTATTTATGGTAAAGGGTCTCCAATAACGGTATCAACAACTTGATATAACGTTCTGAACCAGAAAAGAGTCAGTATTTACATCTACTAGACTATTGAAGGGTAATGAAGGCACTACCCACAATTACCAGATGCACCAGATAAATACCACACACCAGTCTTTCAACCAAACTCAGTTACCAATAACTTTGACCAGATTTACCAAAACAACACAAACAGAACAATATCCTGCCACTATTGTAACTGGGCATTCGATTTCTGCTTAGTAAGAGCGGTCCCAAGTAAGTATCGAAATGTAACTACTTATGTCGATATTACAACTACTTAATAGCAAGTACCCCGCCACACAGTGGTGCTCGACACATTGCACAGTAAGAAAGCAGTAGCATTAAGTTAGTTTTATCCATTGTTATAATTGTCTACCATGGGTTAAAGTTACATCAGTTTCCCTTTCCTGCTCTCTTTCTTTCCTGAACTATCTCAGCTTTCCTTATCCTCCCCTTCTTCTTCTCCATTGTCTATCTCTCTTGCTCCTGAACTTCTTTCTATCATGATCATGGAGTTAGGCTATGCGAAACTTGTGCCTTCTCTTTCATACTATCACTTTCCTTTTCGAAACCTACGTCACCTTCCCTCGCCTATTCCACCTGATTTTTAGTTGCAATTAATCACCTCCCGCTAAATGTGACAAACATTACCCACTCAGGTAACCAACAATACTTTACTAAACTGTTTAAGCTCATGAATTATTCATAAATACATACCATCGGTCACTATCCTCGTCGTTACTGACACACAAGGATATTATTATATAGATAAGAATGATAATACGTTATAATTATGGTATTTACACACAGTTCTGAGTAAAAAGAGAGTAGAGTACGCACGAGATAAATTGTATACAGCAGAAAGAAAAAACAGTTTTTTAAATTCATTACTTGCATTATATTTGGCTGTTAAGAGTATAAATAAATTACTAAGCAAATTAAAACCGCAATCTTCAAAACAAATATCCTGCCACTATTGTAACTGGGCATTCATTTCTACTTAGTAAGAGTAGTCCCAAGTAAGTATCGAAATGTATCAACTCATAACATGGTTAGAGCCTTGCTATTCTAACTCGTATGTTTTCCAGAGGTCCTTGCCACTATCTTATGGTAGCGCAAGATAAAGATCTGTTTCAATGTTCAACATCATACAACTAAAAAAACTACTTCGTTATCAACGGGTAAAAAAAACGGATAGGTATCTCATATATATATTAGATATTAGGAAAGTTCAAGTCCATTCCCCCTCCACTAGGAGCCAGCTTGATTCAGCTGGTGACTATAAGTCCCTCTTGTAGTTGCTTCAACAAACACTGAAAATTGTTTTTTGTTTTAGTGTTGTTGTTTGTTTTAACTATACTTGACTTTTAAACTATCTAAGGAAACATATATAAAGTACTGTTAATTTAAGCAGCACCTGCTAAAAAAATGTGCAAAAAGTGACCAATAATGTGTTTCCGTCCACTACCATGACAACCCAGAACAATAAAAACACTTTTTGTCTACCTTAGTGCATGCTTCTATGTGATGTTGCAACAGTGGAGCTCCAGCTACGGGAAATAGTGGCAATTGGACCTCCAGCGATAGGGGACGAAACCGGGTGCCTATAATTGTAAACAAAAATTGTGCTTTATTTGGAGTTTCCACTCGAAAAGAAAAGAAAAAAAAAAAAAAAACTAAAAACTAACCGACTTCAGGCCCTCCTATTAATATAACAGCTTTCAAAGCACCGGCTATTGATCCGTTTATTTGAGAAGACTGTTTCCGCAACATTTTGGGATTTGCAACGGTAAATCAAAGTAATGCGCGGCTTTCGCAAAAGTACTATAAATTAATGCCCATCAGTAATGTGATAGGCGTGGCTAATTTTTTTTGCTGTTGTATTATTAATTTAACAAAACTAGAGTAAATGCAATGGAAATCATAGTTCACCAGTGTTGCTTGACTTTCTTAAAACTTCTCTCCCAATTCTAAAGCTTCCATTTCTTGAATCTTGTGTTAAACTGGACTTTGGACTGACAGATGGCAGCTTGGCACCTTGTAGGCCAGCACTGTTGGGTGCTCCCCTTCCAGTCTGGAACTTCCTCTTGATCTTCGGAGTCAATCCATCTGCTTTTAGCTCCTTTCTGATGGCAGACATTGAGCAAGGATCAGCCAGACTTTTCTCGAACAGGTCCGTGATGGTCAGCCTGTCAGTGCTGTCCTTACGTGGTACTACTTCCTTGGATGCTTTCGACTTCTTACCGTTGGAGGCATCTTCCATGCTGGAGAGGTCAGTCACAATGGGTGTGGCCTCGTCTGTGGGGGACATGGCTGACAAGTCATTATCGGAAGCACTCTTGACCCGGTCTCGGTTGCCGAGCCTTGAAGATCGGCCATCAGTAGTGCCGTCGTGAGGGGCCACATGTTTAGAAGATTCTATAAGTTTTGACGATGAGCCTGAGCTCGGCAACACGTCTGACTTTCTCTTGTGACGGATTCTATTCATTAACATCGGCGGTTGTGGTGGTGGAGTGGGCGTGGGACTAGCCTCGGATCTGGTAATGGTCACCATTGGTCTGGGACTTAAGTTTATACGTTTCTCTAGCTCTTCCGCTTTCTTTTGAGCCTCATTAAGCTGTCCCTCAAGATCTTCTTTCATTCTGACAATTTTCTCCTCGTATTGGACCTGCTGGGAGGCTAGCTCAGTGCTGTGCTTGTGTAGAGCTTCAGTGAGTTTGGCCTGTGCCAGACGTAGCTGACCTTCCAAGGATGAAATGCGATACATTGGTTCCTCTGAGTTCTACAAAACAAAATAAAACAAGAAAAAAATACTAGTCTAATACAAAATTAAGATAGATTTCCTTTATATATAATCAAAAATATATCTCCCACAATTCTTTCTGTTACGTCACAATTTCTAGATGCACCGCGAAGTGGAAGTCTGTCATTACAATGATTTGTGTAATATGTTAAGCACTTCATATTTTAAGAACTCTTTTCAATACATAATTCATATCACACTACTAGGAATACTGTGTCGAATAGACAATAGGGATTTTAATTAATCATTCTGCCCATATGCGAAGTTAGATGTAAACGTCGACAATTTCTATCTTAGCTATAGTCGCACTATTTATATGATGATGGCTGTATACCAGCTTTACTAGCTCTGGAAGCTCATGCATATGCGTACAAACCATACATACGCACATCATTACATCCCCATCTTATATGAATCTTAAAAATGATCCTTGTATGTACTATTACCATAAAGAGTGCATCAATTGCAGTACCTTAGCTATGGAAGCAGTAAGAATAGAGACACAATGGTGCTTGTTCTCCTCCTGGGCCAGCTGAAGAGGCGTCATGTTGCTATAAGAGATGGCGTTAGGGTCGGCCCCAGACTGGAGCAGAAGCTGCACAACATCAGAGTGTCCCTTCCAAGCAGCGATGTGCAGTGATGTCAAACCAAGCTGCAGTACAAACAGGAAGTTTGGGCATAAATAATATCTGTGCAGCTAGTGTCTAGGAATAAATAGAATTATTTAGTGAGCCATATTTTAATCAAATTTACAACAACAACTAGAATACACAATAGATAGATTAGGATACCATCGATCTGCTGCTTTTACGATAATTTGAATATGGATTAGCATATGTTATCAGCTCATTGTAAAAAAGACAAACATGATGTCAATTCCACTGTCAATATTATGATCTGTGTCGTGAATATCATTACTTATCACTTTGCAAAAACAACAACTCTGATTCTGCTCTCCTCAGATTTAAATTTAGCCACCTTCGTTGTTTTTTTGCTGTTTAAATTATTTATTGTAATAGGCTGAGTGTGAAATGCATTGTTCTTGCCATTAAGTCTCCAGAAATCAGCTAAACCATTCATTGCTGAAAATATATTAGAAATAGTCTTCAAAGTACAGTACAAGGATTCATTATAGCAAGCTAATTTAAAAATTATCTCCTACAAACCTCTGTAAGAATGAAGCACTAAAGGTGCGGACCCTCAATGCTACTACATACTAGCCAGCTATAACAAAATCATTTCTCGGACCAAAAAAACAACAAACTATTTGGTTTTTCCTAATCAGGTATCAATACGGCTCAAATAATGAAGACAGTAGATGTAGCTAATATATAAAGATCTAAAAGAAGTAGCTAAACGTGCAGGAGAACTATCAATAGTATAATATCAACACAAAACTCCAGAATTCCAGCACTCATTAATCATAACTTTTCAGCGTAAAGCAAAAACTACCGCAGGAAAAAAAAGAATTCATTTGCGAACGCGAATGCGACATGATGATAGGGGGTGTAACATACAAAAACTTGAACCAACACGGAGCTGACAGCTTGCTTATTCTCAAAAAAATAGCTCGAAATTCTAAAAAGTAGCACAATAAAAGGTCTTGAATCGTCGTTCAGAGTAAGTCCATACCTCAATCAGCAGTTAATTGTCAGTAATCTCCAAAATCAGTGTGTGACAAACAGACAGACAAACAGGCAGACAGACAGACAGACAGACAGGCCGGGAGACAGACAGACAGATAGGACGACAACTATAACCGATAACTATAACCCTCTCACGCATGCGTGCTGAGGGTTAATAAATTAAGAGGGTATGTTAAATAGAATTGAATATTTTCTTGGCTGGTAGGTTCTGGAATACATTGTATTAGCTACTAAGTTTGATCAGTAAGAGTTCATTATTCCTTGGTGTGCACGAATTCATGCACACCAAGGAATGACTTCTTACTGATTACCTGCCACTCCCCTCTTGTGTGCATGAACATACCTTAGTCTGTGCGTCAATAGAACTTCCAGTGGATATGAGAATGCTAGCCATTTGGTAGTGGCCGTTAGAGCACGCGCTCATGAGACAAGTCCAGCCATCCTTAGTGCAGGATGTGATGTCTGCTCCAAGTGCAAGCAGCAGCAGCACTATACGACCATGTCCCTCCATACTGGCATCGTGCAGAGCTGTTAGACCACGCTGAAAAGTTAAAACACACACACACACACACACACAATAGCAATACAGGTTAGAAAGTGTGGTATAGTGCTTCAAAGTGGTGGGGCGGGACATGTATCACGAGCCGCTTTATATTTCATGAACACAATAATCTTTATTATAAAAGCTAAAAAATAGTTTCCCAGTGCAATTCAATACTTATCTGCAAGTATGTGCCCCCTGTGTCCCCCAAGCCATAAATCTGGGGAGGAGGGGTGCAGTGCATCCTGCTCCCTCCACTTCCGTCATCCCTAACTGGTACGGAAAAACAGACCAAAAAAATCTATTTTATTTACTGTTCTTGACTCATATAGTTTCAACAGATTGGCTAGTTTAGTCACTATAAGTTTGGTTACTATTCATTAATACCTAAATTGCCAATATTGTGTGAATTTTGATGACACAAAAAATAAAAACAAAAAGCTACAGAAATGAAAACGAAAGATACGAACACTTGCTACTACAAGTTTCTATTGCTTAGCTTCACAAGTATGGAAAAATATCTAATTAGCGATACATACTATTATGAAGTCATCCCATAATTGAAGTGCAGAATATTATTAAATGTTCATTTATTTTTTATGGACTACAATTTGATACATTAGGTATACAATTTGCATAAAAAGACTGTGAAAGACTTGTGCTAAACTTACTTTGTTTGTGGCATTTATGTCTACTAGACCTGTCTGTAAGATTTGGTACACAGTCTCAAAGTGTCCGTGGGTTGCTGCCAGTTGCAGGCAATTTCTTCCATGCTATAAACCACAAAAGTAAGAATGCTCGATTATGTACACCCAGAAACCAGAATGTCTATTTTAAAGTCACACGGATGCAATTAGCGGTCATTCATACCTTGTCCACTACATTCGCTTGCTGAGATCCACCCTCTTTTATAGCCTGGATCACTTGTGTAGTAAATCCCCGCCTCGCTGCCACCAGGTAACCGCTAATTACAGGTGACCCATGCTTCTTAGCTTCTTTTTGAACTTCTTCACTTATCACTCCTCCTCCGATTTCTCTGCTGATTCCGTTAGAGTCTGAGCAATCCGTATAGTCCGCCATTCCACACTCAGAGATTCGACCTCAGTAGGTAGTCATTTGCGCATGCGTAATTGAGGTTACCGCCCAGTTCTCCAAGGTAACAAACCACACCCAGTTCAGGCACTTTTCCTGGCACTTTTATAGAACCGAAAAGTAAGTGCCGACTAAAGCCACACCTCTCTTTGACCTATGGCCTTTTCACCCACGTAGTGAGCTCCTTTTTGCGTGTGGGAAGCCTTAGTACAGAGCACGGTTTGGATAGCTGTGATAGCGATCGGGCTGCCGACTTTGGAGGAAGGGCAGAGGTTAGGGGGAGGGGGAAAGCATCTAGTGATGCTCAGACTCCCCGTTTAAATGCTCTATTCAAAACTAGATGGCTGGTGCGTGTTTCTGTGAAGCATATGCATGTGTTGGAAGAAGCTGCTGATGGTACTGGCTTAACTGTGCAACAAGTAGCAGTAAGTTACCAATATGTGACTTAGTCTAGAGTGGCCATATTATTTATCTGTTCTATGAAGAAGAAATAGTACAAGATAGAGCATGCAGAAACACTGGATCAGTGAAGATTTTTCAAGATACCTTTCAGCAGGAATAGGCGAAATGAAATGGTTAGTGGAACTGATATTTAATAATGCAATCTAAGTTTGTTTTGATTTTGCGCAAGAAGGGGCTGGGTGGTGTGATCCAGGGCTCCGCTAGTTTGTATTACAGAGATTTATGGAATAGCCGGGCATCAAACTACTTTCCCCTCAAAACAACAATATTCTGTCATCTTTTAAAGTATTTGCAATCGTAACTATGGTACAAAATAGTTTAACCACGGCGGCAACTTTCGGAATTATTACTAGATAGTCGCCCTCTCTCCTCAGGATCGGGCTGGTTATCAGCGATAATTCCTCAAACGCATGGTTCAACTATTATTTAATGTATATTATATATACAATAATTATACCGTTGGTTAGTCTCGCGAGCCAGACCCTTTACCAACCGCTAGCGTGGGAGAAGGAAAGGGTCTGGTAAACGTGCATACATCGTTTCGTTCCATTCCCCACGAATCGTGGGGAACAATACTTTCGCGTGTATTGCTTATGGAACGCGGTTTGTTTACATCCGGTTGAAAGTCATTAGCAAGTACCCACAAATATGTAGCTTTAAAAGCGGTGCAAGCGCAGCGAGAGCACAAAAAGTTGTTTGTGAAATGCAGTGTGGTAGCTCAATTTCCAGCTCTTCTAGGACTCTCAGCTCTTCAGGTGAAAGATCCTTAGAGTCAAATGATGATGACACGTTAAAGTCTTTAATCGGAAGTGCTGCCATGAGTCTAGGCTATAAAGAATTGAAGGATGAACAGACTTTGAGTATTATGGAGTTTGTGAAGGGGAACGATGTGTTTGTATCTCTTCCAACTGGCTTTGGAAAGTCTCTCTGTTACATTCTTTTGCCCATTGTTTTCGATCGGCTACGAAAGGTGGACAAGAAGTCGATAGCGTTGGTAGTGTCTCCTCTTATAGCATTAATGCAGGATCAAGTCTCTGCTGCAACAGCAATGGGAGTATCAGCAATTCACACTACTGACAAGCATGCTACAAAGTTAATCGTAAAACAGTCAGTTAAGAATGGAGAATACCAGATAGTATTTATATCACCAGAAGCTCTAGTGGGTGGCATGGAGTGGAGAAGTATGTTGGCAACTGACATTTATGCAAATAATTTAGTTGCGTTTGTGATCGATGAAGCCCATTGCATCAAGAAGTGGTATGTAATATACTATAACTAATGTTGGCCTGTAATGTTTCATTTTTAATAATAATTGCAATGTAGGGGTCCAAGTTTCAGGAAAGAATTTTCTCATCTAGAGGAAATAAGGAGCATTGTTCCTGAAAGTGTACGTTTGATGACACTTACTGCCACTGCTACCTTCTCAACAAGAAGGTTTATTATTAAAAATTTGTGTATGAAGAATCCTGCTATAGTTTGTGCTCCACCTATAAAAAATAATATTATTTTTTTTGTATCGGAAAAGCCAAAGGGTGGTATTCCTGAGGTCTTTCAACCGATAGCAGCAAAATTAGCCAAAGAACGTGATATGGGTCGAGTAATAATATTTTGTCGTTCCTATCCAGATGCTATTTCAATTCACAGCTACCTTATTACAGCACTCGGTCAATCTTGTACAGAACCTAAAGGATCACCTAACTATGTTAACTATAGAGTTGCGGATTTATACTCCCATTGCACTCATCCATCAGTGAAGAACAAACTACTAAAGCAATTTACTTCCTAGTCTACCCTTCGTGTAATTGTAGCAACCAGCGCTTTTGGAATGGGTGTAGACTGTCCTGATGTACGGCAAGTCATACACTGGGGTGTTCCTGATGATACAGAAATGTATATACAAGAAAGTGGAAGAGCAGGACGAGATAGAAGGCCTGCATTAGCACTGCTACTAAAGAACAGTAATGATTTAAAGTATACAAGAAGGAAGCTTTCAAAGTCATACGATATTACAACATTATTGTATATAAACATTAGCCCCTCAATACTGCTTACTATTTCTTATATGCGACACATTTCTGAACTATATTTATGAGGAATGTGTCGCTGCACAAGACCTTTAAAGTCTTCTTTAAAAAAATCCAGGTATTCTACAATGACTCGTGACACATGGATAATAAATCTTTTCTTCAATAATCTGTAGTCATCAGATTCTGGTATTAATTTGTATATATTCGCTTCCTTTCTTTGTTCATGGCCTATGCTAGAAAAATCAATTCTATCCTTGACCGCATAAGCTTGCACATAATGCAACATCACACTCTGTACATCTTGCCTCATATATCTTGGCTTGATAGTTTTATCGATGTTATCAAACACTAGCTTATAACCAGCATTTGTCGACTTGACGGCAGTGCAAGTTTCTACTGCCTCTGACTGGATTGAGATTGTAGTCTCATTCAAGGACTTTTCAGCCATTGACTCTTCAGCCATTGACTCTTCAGCTTCTTCAAAAGCTAGCTCAGTTAGATCTTGGCTATCCAATGACTGTTCAATAACATCTGGGCAGATCAAAGAATCGCTATCAGGAGATGCTGAAGAATCAAGTGACAAAGTATCAGAGGATAGTGCATCTTCAAGGGGCTCTGGTGTTGATGAATGAAGTGGGAAACGTAATTGAGGGGAACATACCCTGCTATCCAGAACAGAAGATTCATCCTGTAAAAGTAACATTACTGTAAATAAAGAAGTGTGTATATAAATCCATTTCATGCCCTAACTACTGCCTAACAATGCCATACTGGAATTACATTTTATTTTGTAATATTATTTGAAAATTTATTGTGTGCAAACCGTGAATATGTCCTTTTCCGGATCCAGAAATTGCAGAAAGAAGGGGTTGTTGATCAAACCCTAAAATACACCCCCAATGTTCATTAAAGTGTATTCAATTGTCTAATTTTGCAAATTTCTTTTACCGTGAGGATTACGCATTTCAAAAAATATAAATCGTAAACAGGGATAGAAAGATTACAACCCCCCTCTCCTCTTCCCTCTCTGGATACAGCCCTGGCCTATTCTTATTATCCTGCTAGCTCAGGTTTCAGTACCAGTGGGAACACATTAACTATGCCCAGGGAAATATATTACTTGTTCAATGGATGTGATGATTAAATAAATGTTACATGTGTAATTGGATACATTTAGGCCCTTACCTTACACCAAAAAGCATGTATCATGTAAATAATGTGTTGAGCAAGCTAGTATTCATAGAATGTGTACTACATATTCAACCACCTAATGATACTGACTTTATCATGTTCATAATATTTTATTTTTACCAATACTCAATGGCTCATTGCCTCCCTCGTCACCCATAGTGCAAATCTTAACTCTCCATGGAATCAAGTAAATTGAATTAATTCAGCAAAGCAAGCACAACGAGCGGAACTGACTTTCTAATGTGTTTTGTCTCATATTTAGTTATATCTATGTCTAGAAAATGAAACCCCTCAGGCATATGTGGCATTCGTTCACGCGCGAATCTAACATAAATGGCTGAGCGGTTTTTCTCTTGCCCACGCGTGACTCTAAATGTAATGACGTCCTGTACCACTGTTTATTGAAAACTTGAACTTTAGTCAAGCATCCTCGCTCAACTCTTTATTCACAACACCTTAGCACATTCTATGGTTTGCAATAGCTCGCTTCGCCGATTTTAATGTGAATATTTACTATCCCTAGTTACATACTATTCCAAATGATTGCATAAATGGGAGTGAGGCTATGTAGTATATAGTATGGAGTGTTTACATGTTCTCTTTGCATGCCAGTATTCATATAAAATATGTATTAACATTCATACCTGAGATGAAATCGAGTTCCATTGAACACTTTCTTTCCAGTCTAGGACCAAAGAATCATAATCACTACCAAAGATATTAATAAGTTGGACAGTGGCGGTATGTGAGACAAAGACCAATTTTCTGTAGTCGCTGAAATACCTAATGAAATTGAATGCAGCGTCAAAATTGTTTCATTGCTTAAGTGAATAACTTACTTGTTTACTGGCATGTCCAGCGTACAATATAAGTGAAATAATTCTTTGAATGAGACATGCTGAAGGTCTACGATGTTTACACAGAATGGAAACCACTACAACCACTATATATTCTGTATTTTGTCTTGGCTTTGCAGTTTTCAAGCAGGACATCAAAAGATATAGAAGGGTTGGTGCTTTGCTTCTTAATTCACTATGTAATGATGTTACCACATTCTTGAAATTTTGGACAGACATTACAGACTTATCCCTCATAATGGAATTGAAATTATCAGAGCAAATGGCAGCTATTTCACTTCGAAGAACCTGTCCTACAACATTAACAACTGCTTGTTTGGTGGCTTGGTTTTTTTTCACACACTGAATTGCAAAAGATGTGTAACTCCTTCTCACTAGAGGCCTGCAGATTCTTCTTCTGTTGGGAGTAACAGTGTACACTTTTGGATGCCTCAAGTAGTGTATCTTTGCCTATAAATTAATGTTTATTTTGGTAAATAAATCAATTATAATAACAGAACTTACTGTCAGAGCTGGAGATGTTGACTGATTGCTAGTCTCCAAGGATTGATATGAACCACTTGGTACGGCATGTAAGGTCTCTAAGGATTGAGACGGACTACTTGGCTCAGCTTGCAAGGTCTGGCTTCCTGTGTCTGTACTTAAGGGTGTACTAGCTAATTCCATACTCTGCAACTGTTGGCCGGTTTCAGTTTCATGAGATCCAGGCTGACTGCATAGTGTGCTCGTGGATGCTTCTGGAGCTTCAGATTGAGTGGTTAATCGGGATATATGTGAGATAGCCCCAGAGAAATTGTTACTCAGCTGTTTGTGCAATTGGTGATATTTTTCTATCAGCCCCACACAACTTCTACAGATGTATCCTGTATTCAGACTTCCAGTGTCTACTCCACTATCTGCAGCAACTGCCAGAGAAGATAAAGTTTTCAAATGTAAACTCAAGCTGGGGCTTGACAGCAGGCGCCTACGCTTCTTGTTTTCACCGCTATCCAACAATTTCCCACAGCCAAAACAGTTCTGGTTAACCATTTTTCTTCTTGAAGTCAACTGGTAATTATTCAATTTAAACCTGCAATTTAAACTTTCCGGCCAACGCAGGAAGTAAACAAACGCACTAATTGCATTCCAGCAGAACGAAACGATGTATGCACGTTTACCAGACCCTTTCCTTCTCCCGCGCTAGCGGTTGGTAAAGGGTCTGGCTCGCGAGACTAACCGTTGGTTTGAAGAATTATCGCTCCAGCCTGGAGAGGGTTTCTATCTAGTGATAATTGCTGTGGTTTAACTTTTATTCCATTCATACTATGTAAACAACCAAATAATAGCATATTTTGATGAGAAAATTTGTCCAATATTAACAATTATAGCAGCGAGGGTAAAAAGTGTATCGTATAATGAGAAGTATAGAGTGAACTGACAAGTGTTGTAGTAATCACTTAGTAATCATGATTGTAAGGAAGGGATCGTAGAATGTATACATATGTGCCATAGCACAGATCACACTACCTGTAGAACTACCATTGCATCCCAACATGAAAACAGAAATACTCGTGCACGGTCAACCTCTAACAAGTCAGGTCGTAAAGACTGGGCTCTCGGTTGTCGTCTGAGACTTTCATTCATAGTAATCAGACCGGGATTGTTTACTGAATTTTGGCGAGCAAAGTTAGACCCTCACTAATGAGTCTCAATTGAGATTTTGGTATATATGGCAAAGTTCTAAGATGTCAATGCGTATCCACCCCCGGAGTCTACTTTGTAACATTAACAATAGCGTAGGTCCAAGAAATTCAGAGAAAAGACTTTTAAATAATGCCTGGAAAAAAACATGGCGAAGAGCTGACAGAAGAGGAGAGAAGTTTGCAGTGAGGTCTTACAATCTTAGCAGAGTTCATTTTCTATTCTACATGTGGCTGTAGTAAGTTATCTTGGTTAATACGCCATTTGTCACAGTTATAAATCTTACATACCAGATTTGTTCTAGCTTGAAATTCCATTGTATAATAGTCAAGAATACAATAATGCTTTATCCACTGGATGTCTGGTACAACAAAACATTTTCAAACTGGTGTACTTCAGAAAGGTGGTTTGCTTAATCCATTGGTTTACCAATGCTTACCCGTATTATCCTAAGAATCTGGATTCTTACCCCTTGAGAATCCTTTGTCCAATAGTCAAGTCATGAAGAGAATACAATGCAAGTCTTGTGCTGGTATATCCAGTGAACAAGTATGTATGTGTGTAAAAGTGTTGTGTGTTGCAAGAATATAGCACAAATAACTAACAAATGAATATTATAATTGGCTGGTATTCCAATTTAAGTTTCAGTCGGACCAGCTCTGACCAGCTCTCTCACCTTTGTGCAGAAGCACATCATTAGTACTACACTAGCTGTGGTTTGATAAGTACGGATACTGCCGTATGTGTAACAATGAGGAGTTAGAAATGATATAACGCAGTAACAAGGTGATATGTGAAAGTGACATGTACAGATACAGAAGAATTGTGGAGGCTAGCTAAGTATAAATGTGGAATGATAGTGAAATGACTAGCTAGTATTGACAAGTGGAATATTTAACTTTGGCTTTGGTCTTCTACACACACACAGTATATTTACAGAGAGCATTGGCTATGCTGTCGCAATTGAAACTACACATTTTGAGGTGTGTATGGAAAACTTAACACACAAATACACATGCACACACACAGAGAGCTATATATGCAAAGGCACACATACAATGCCAACAGATGAAAATATATTCCAGAATGTTATACAATTATTTTATTTATTTATTTGTTTATTTATTAATTAATGTTTTACCTCTTTAGGAGTGCTTCAAATTTCTGGTAATGGCTTGGGAGAGACAGAACTTAATCAAGAAGAAGTAGACTGTGAGCTTGAAAGAAGGTATTGTCAACCATTTATATATCATATTATAGTAGATAAGATATGCATTGTTTTATAATAGTGTTCAGTAGGTCCCATGAACGGTTCTGAATTTCATTTTGAGAAAGAACTGTAAAAGAGTGCGGTCAGCCATTCATTCACTGTGTTTATTAAACTTTGTGTGCATGCATGACAGGGTTCTAGTTGTTGTCCTGTCAGTTTGTGTGTCTGTCTGTCTGTCACACTGTGATTTTAGAGATACTGACAATTTACCATTGATTTATGTAGGAACTTACTCAGAACAAAGATTTAAGACCTTTTATTTGGTTACTTTTAAATTTGGGCTATTTTTGAAAAAAAGCAAAGCTATCAGCTCCGCGTGTACTCTTTTCGTCACGTTGTAATCACGTGAGCTAATAATTAACCCTCAGCAAGCATGTGCAAGAGGGTTACAGTACTCAATTTGTCTGTCAGTCAGTTATTCTGTCACACAAATCTCGAAGATGGCAAACTCCCGAGGATTGAAACAATCATTTTAAGTTCCATTAATGTGCCAGAATTTTTCATTTGGACTTATTTTTTTCTGAAAAATCTATTTATTTATAGGCTGTACAATCGTAAGTGATTATTGGTAATGCCCCCAAAGTAGTATAGTAGTGCTGAGGGTTCGCAAACTTTGATGCTTCAGCTACTATTACATTCTGTACAATTCAGACTACATTGAAGTCTAGCTCTAGCCAGAAACTCTTCCATGACTCTCTAATTATTACTGCAGTTCTCACTCTCTCTTTTCTATATAATGTAAATTTATACTTAACTATACTTTAGACTTTTTTTCTGAATGACGAAAGTTTAACTCTTGGAAGCATTTTTAAATAGTGTATGATCACTGTTTAATATTATATGATAAAAAGATGTGACTAGATAACCTTAAGTTAAGGAGACCTCTGGAGTTCTGGCTGTCTATGCTACATGCAAGTCACCAAGCAATGTTACCAGTTAGCTGTCTTTTGTTTGTTTTTTATATGGTCACCACTAAAAGTTCCACCTTGACCCCCGCTCATAGCAGCATGAAGTCGAAGCATTGTGATCAGAATTCAGTTTTCAATGTGGTTGCAATACTTAGTATGCAGCACACTGTTTCATTGAATGAATCTCAAAGTCTATTTGTATGAGTAATAGCACGGGTAACCGTGCTATTCGGGATTGATAGCACAAGTAACGCGATTGAAATAGCATGAGGCGAAGCCGAGTGTTATTTCAATTGCTTTACGAGTGCTATTGATCCATAATAGCACAGGTTACCCGTGCTATCACTCGCTAATAGTAGGCCAGTTTTTTTAAAAGTCTTTTGCAATTATAGCTACACTGTATTGTTCACTCACTATCTCCTTATTTCAGGATTAGCTTCCGCTGGAACTTTGTTTTCAACGTACGACCCCTCCTAATCTGTTGTAAAACATTCCGTCTAATACGAGTAGAGGTTCTGTGATAGAGAATGACGTTGTCTCCAACTAGAAACTACTCGAACTGTACGTTTCCAAGGTTAACGCTGCACGCATGCGCACTTACCCGTACTATTTCAATTAGTTACGCACTATTTCACTTTCCCCGTGCGATTTCAATTGAACAGCGATTTTTCCCATACATTTTTGAATGGGCAACTTATGCGCCGTACTATTAAGTTACTAATAATCAGGTTATCTGAGTGGGGTTATACAGTAGGAGACAAAATAAAGTTCCGGATTCTGTTCCGTAGTATGGCCGTAAAACTGTAGTCTTTTTAGTAGTTTTTACCATTACGTTCTGGCCGACATCGTATACTAAAACGGTAAAAAAAAAAATTTTTTTTAATTTAAAAACGGTTAAGCTTTTCTGTCGATTCACTGATATTTTCTAGCTAGAAACACTTCCATAGTTATATCAGCAAGCTAAAGCCTTGTATCGCCCGATAAATGCTACGGAGATAGTGGAAAAAAAGCTCCTACAAATTTAACTTGCTTCAATAAAGCTGCAGACCGAAGTTTCAACGGGCAGAGAGCTATAACCAGGTCCGCACTTTGCAGGTCTTCTGTTAGCTACTGATGGACTTTCAGTAGTAAAAAATCTAAGCCTGAGAAGGTCCTGACATCGAGAAAACATCGATACTGTGCAGTGGTTGAACTAAAAATTCTCTGCGAGAAAACTTCGAATAGGACGGCTTCATTTTTTTTTTTACCGGAAAAGCTCTGCCTCTGGAGCCTGTAAACAAAAAAAAAACAACGTTTGATTGGATAAACAATTTTTTATATTTCTTTGAGTGAGGCGAGGCATGCATTGAAAAATAAAGATTAAAATGGTAACGCTGGTCGAACGGAACAGCCATTTTTTTTTACCAAACGGCGTACCGTTCCCCCCCCACCCCCCCCCCCCACCCCCCCCCCCCCCCCCCCCCAAGTTTTTTAATCGTTCAACAGCTATTCTACAGAACGGAATTTGGAACTGTATTTGTCTCCTACTGTAGCACATGAAGTATTTACCAATTGATGTAGCTGTTGTCTTTGTTGTTGTTTTAATTTTAATTTTTGTTTTTGTTGTTCTTGTTTTTGTCTAATGATTGAAGCCATGCTAATACCAATTCATAATGTGGTTCTGTCGTGTGCTGGGTGTTTGGTTGGGACTGTGTAGATGCGTTTTAGGATTGATGGTATTATACATTCCTAATAGTGCCCATCTTATAGTGCAGTTAAGATCATTGGCCATAACTCCACATGATATAGTGATCAGTACGTATAGTTCTGAATCAGTACCAATTTTTTAATACTGAAAACTTCGTAGTGGTCAATAATAGACACAACATATACATATGTTGATAAAATCATTATCGGTCATAGATAAACTTATTACTGTGACTTATCTTAGGCAGCCAATTATTGACCGGAACTTTTACACTCACACATACTATATCTTCATTCTCACGATAGAGTTTCCACCTAAGTAAGTCCTGAAGTTTGAACTTTCATTTGAGTTGCGGAACTCTTTGCAGATAAATTGCTGAGATATGTAGTGGACTCCCTCGAATTCTGTTATTGATGACCGATACCTATTATGATTTTACTTCAAATTGTATTGCTTTATTATCAACTACTAACTGCAAGTACCAAAGAATTGGTATGGATTCAGAACTATGATCATAATCATATTTGCAATTTTGAGGTATTATCATATTATTACTATATGGAAAAAAAATTATCGTAATTGTGTGGGCTAATACGCTCTTGACTTTGATATCCAAAAAAATTCCTGGCAGTGTTTTGTCCCCACAAGTCACAAGCACAGTGTAGCCACTCCTTCCTAGTCAAAGACAAACAAAAAATAATAATGGCAAGTATTACACAGCTCCGTATTACTATTGTGAGTGCTTTTGTGAATGTCTCGTCTGTACACTACATCAGTTGATAATACATTTTTCCATGATGTCCGGAAACTATGCCGGTCGATAGGACCGGGATGGTTGATATAAGGTACCGGTTATAGGCGGCTTACTCTATATGACACTTTTTTATTATTTTTTTTTTGGTTGTTGCTGTTTGTTGTGTGTGTAGTGTACATTGTCATCACTTCCAGTTTAGTAATGTTGCATGTCTGTCATTCTTCACAATTTTTTTTCACTACAACAACAACAAAAAACTCACCTTATTTACCTGAATAACAACTTTAACTTTTCTTGAACTTTTTATTACTGTTCAGCCAGTTATGTGATGGCTATAATTGAATAAACAATCAACTCTTCAGGTGTGTTGACAACATTTTTTTATTTTTTCATATATATTTTTTTCATTTGTTGGTGTGTTGTTGTTTTTTCTCTCTATATATTTCCCTTTGTCTTGCGCTGTTCTGTTTTAAAAAAGGACATATAGTTGCATTTAAACTGCTCATTTTCACATTTTTTTTGCTAATATTTGTGTGCTCAGTTTTCTTCAACTCGTGGTGATTTGTCAGAATTGAAGTTGTGTGTGGGATGATTGTGATGGTGAAGTTTCTTCGTTTGTGGATTGACACTTCATTTTAAAGTTATCTCATGTTATTTGCCTCATGCAGGTGTAATTTACACAGTAAAAAGATTTTTAATTTGTTATTGTGTTATTGTTTACCAGGTTCATTTTTAATGGGTATTGTTTGCAGCCACTTATATATATATATATATTTTTTTTTTTTTTTTTTTTTAATTGTCCCTCAGAAACCTATTGGCAGAAGGTGAGAGGTAAGTGGAGCTTTGATGAGGACTGCAGCTATGACAGAAACCATAGTAGCTCGGGATGGTGACAGACAGCACGTCAAGCATGGCCCTGGATAGTGGATTCATTGAACTGTTCAGAACTTTATAGACGTGGGTTATTATTTTTACCACATATCCAGCTAAGAAATTTATTTAATAAACAGCATTATTGTCAAAGAATGCTACATACTTTTCGTATTATCTTAGTTACGTTTTATTCCACTTTCTGTGCAGTGACTCATTTTCATTGTGATCTATTCTCTATTTGAAATCTATTATAACTAATTGTGGTTGTTGGGACTTGACTGTCTCCTGTCACATTTGATCAACATTATGTCATTATGAGTACACTTGGAATACATATAGTATACTTAGTATCTATACACGGCATACTGCGGTAAGACAACATAGGGTATACTCCAGCAACATATCTAGTACACATAGTTTGGTATACACCTGGTGTAAAGAATATGCACAGTATACTCCAGTATTATGGTCTGTTACAACAGATATTCACTGGTGTAAAATAGATAGAGTCACTGGAGTATTCCATGTGTATAACAAAAGTATATGACTATACACTGGTACATATATATCCAAGTATTCGCTATAGTACTCGTTACGGAGTTCGCTGTTGGTGAGGTTCCACACTGTAAATGCATATCCAGGTACAGCTATAATAATATGCATTAGTTTGTACAGTACACATACAACACTAAGTATAGCAACTAAAGTGATCAAAAACTGCATTATGCAGCAAATATCATTCCATATGCCGTATGAAGACTACCGTGCAGCAGTTAGCAAGCACCAATGAGCATACAGTGAAACCTCTGATAGTGAACTATCTATGTAATCACCTCTATTAGTGATTTTTCCGTTTGCCCCTACTCACTCCCAATAGAAACGGGCCAACCCCCCCCCCCCCGTATGTTTATCCCCTCAAAATAGGCTTTTTTCCCCCTCCTCTCCAAAGATCTTCTATACCAATTGTTACATATCATTCAAATGGGCTTTCAATGCTCTATTTAATGATATTTTTATTTTTGTCATAGCTCCAGTAATTCTGGAGTTACATAGTAAAATCCAATTTTCCTTTAGTGCACTGTAAAAAGGGAGTGGCTGCCTGTATCAAACTTTCACTCACTGTGATGATCATTACCAACAATAATAAGTATTAGAATCATTAAAGCTTCAAGTATTATTTTTTTATTTATTCACATTCAGTTTTTGTTCATACCATTCCCAATGCTATGGACCATTTCATATTGTATCTTGACAAAAATTGTTAGTCTTATTCTGAATATATATATGAAATAAGGTTTAAAATCATTATGTATATCAAGTGATTTGAATACAGGAGAGCTGAGAAAACTGTGCAAACAGAACAAAAAAATGGTTTTGAGAAATAGGTTTGAATAGTTTGAAGTTTGAACTGACCACCAATAAACGACTTGGTTTGGAAATGGCCACGAAGAAATTACTTGGTTATTCTTATCAATCTGTCTTGGTCACTGCATGAATACAATAGTAATTAAGCATAAGCAAACTCAAAATAACAAAAGCATCACATGCTCTTTACTGCTTGTTTCTTTATTGATATTATTATTATTAGTGACACATTCATAAAACTAATAAAATAATATAGTATAATAATATTAATAATAATAAATTATAATCATGAATAATAACAGCAAACTTCCCTTGAAAATTGAAGCTATTAAAAAAATGGTAGTGCTCAGCGGTTTAGCCATTGCCACATCAGCATTGCACTACTTCCCCTCACTTAGGCCTCTTCTCAAGCTGGCTCATCACAGGCAGGCTCATCAAAGGCAGCCGATTCATACGTCACCCCTTCCTCCTCCATAAGAGCCTCATCTGCTACTCTCTCCTCTCCTGCGACTTCTTAGACTTCCTTCTCTGTTTGGCAATTACATTGGCTTGGTTCTGCGCCCGTTTGATCCGGCGTTTATCCGTTTCAACCAGGTGAGACACGCAGTAGTGACCAGGATCAATTCCAGCATTCTCCAGGACTGTTTGGCAAGCTGCCCGACAGCCACTGTTGAAAACTACAACTGCCTGGCTCACAGCCAGACGAACTGCATCCAAGCCAGTGAATTCAGTCTTCGGAACACGGGACCAGACAAGGCTATTGAAACTCTCATTTCTGTTCTGGGTGGCACCTAGCAAGCATTTCTTTAGCAGCTCATCATCACAGAGCTTCATCCAGATAGGTTGGAGATACTGCACATAATCTGGTGGAATAGATGGAGATTGTGGTGGTGGTGTTTGACCACAGGCAAGTGCTCTATTGTGGCTGCACCAGCTCTCTTGGCTCTTCGGACAATGCTGGTGTTGACAGGTGTAGTGGAAGAACACGGCCAAGCATGCCTCCTTCATCCCCTCAAGGTCATTGGGATGGTCCTTCAAGGCAACGCGATAGAACGTCTGATATAATATATATATATAACACGATATAATATATATATAATAACACGGTACTCAAAATGAATTACTGCAAAAACGAATTATCAAAACTAATTATCAAGATTAGACTAAATACAATATTATGTGAAAATTAAAATTGATTTGCAGAATAAATATGCATCACCTGTAATTGGTCTATCACTGGATTAGCCAAGGTCCCATTGATGACCTCGGCTTCTGCCTTGGCGAGTTCTGCTTGAAGTGCCTCCATCGCCTCGGAGACTGGCACCTTCCCCTTCGAGCTATTACCCTTTGAGCGACCAGCGCCCTTGGAACGACCAGCGCCCTTGGAACGACCAGCGCCCTCAGAGCGGAGAGTGCCCTTCCCCTGTGCCTTCTCCTCCGCCTTCTTCTTCTTCAGCTTATCCTTCAAGCATTTGACACGCTTTCGGGCTGCCGCTTTCCTCTTCAGGATCTCCTAAAAGTTTATAATTAGCATTACATTGGGAATGTAAATTGGGATGTTTTACCTTCTGCTCAGCCCGAAAATTCTTTCCCACTCGCTTGGCCAGGTGTGAGATACACTCGTGCTTGAGGATCTGCACACCATCACCGTACGGCTTCACCTCACGCAGATGGGCAATGGACTTGGAGTCCCCATCACAGATGACCTGGGTGTACCTCAAGTGTAATAATAATAAATTAAATATTCATAAACTAAATGATATCAAATTGTAATATAACAATAAAACAAAAGCGAAATATGTATAATTAAAATAAAATACCTCATGAGGTGAAGCTCCTCCTCAGGTCTGGAAAACAACTCCACAACTCGAGTGGTCGATGATGTGGATCCACTTCCTTATAATATCCACCATTCCCCTTCCATATCACACCATCTCGCCTTTCCATCTCACTACTCCTCCGTATCATCCACCACTCCCCCTCCATATCATCCACCACTCCCCCTTCATATCATCCACCACTCCCCCTCCATATCATCATCCACCACTCCCCCTCCATATCATCATTCCACTCCCCCTCCATATCATCATTCCACTCCCCCTCCATATCATCATTCCACTCCCCCTTCATATCATCCACTGCCCTCCATATCATCCACCACTCCCCCTTCATATCATCCACCACTCCTCTTTCATATCATCAACCACTCCCCCTCCATATCATCTAAGGTGTGTGTGTGTGTGTGTGTGTCACCATGCAAAAAGTAGAGAATACTGATGTGTATTGGGAAGTGTATAGCACTAGAATAATTGAGTTATACTCACATGTGTATTTCAGTGGTATACACATATGTAAATGATATGTATTCTAAAGTAATCCTTTTATTATACTAACAATATGTATTCATGTAGTATACTCATACTTACCACATGTGTATATCACTGAAATAACATTGTTATATTCAAGCATGTATACTTGAATTATAGCACGGAAATACATCATGTGTATTACAAAGTTATAGCATTGTTATACTTGAGTGTTGATACTTCTAGTATACACGTATACACACTCGTGTATTACTCAGTAATCCTCCTGTTTTAACAGTACATTTATTCTAGTGGTATACACCACACAAAAATGTACATATATCAGTAGTATAACACTATGCCTTAAATATTTAACACACAAAGCATCAAATTTTAGTGGGTCTATCTTTATTCTTCATTCATTCACTCATTCCTCTTATTTATGTATTCATTTAAATATTTATTTATTTATTTATTTATTTGTCTATGCTTGTATTTATGTATTTATTTTATTTTATTTATTTATTCATTTAATTGTTTTATTTATTCATTTAAATATTTATTTATTTTTATTCATTTGATTTCTATGCTCATGTATTTTAACTTATTTTTATTTATTTATTCAATAAATAAATACTAAGGATTAGGTGGTGATCGTTCCCAAGACAGAGGCACAGTTTCCTCGCTGCACAGCCACTTAGAGATGCTGGAAAGGATAGTCTCTAGCCCGTGGGTCTCCTGTCTGCACCACTATGCCGATGTCCCACATCCTTCAACAAGCCATAGACTTTTGACTCACAGCACCCACGGTCTCAATTATTTATTCAATTACTAATTAGTTATTTATCTTTCATAAAATTATTTTTATTTCATTTTATTCATTCTTTATTTCTTAATTTATATTTTAGCAAATAGCTAAATAAATTATACAAATAAACTAATCATAAAATATAACAATAGTATTAACTTATTCATCATATTTATTCATTAATTAGATAAAATAGTAAATATAAATTAATATAAACTAATTAAAAAATAATAATAATAAATAAATAAATAAATAAAATAATAGTAGTTGTAGCTAATAATAATAGCTAATATAATAATAATAATAATAAATAATAATAATAATAATAAATAAATTGAGTGTATTTCATTCCAACAACCTTTTCAGTAAAATAGGTAAGTTGAAAGAAACTTTACCTAACAAAGGTTAAGTGGTTTGGCATCGTCACGAACAATAACGCCTTTTACAACCGTAGCCCTTTAGCCAGAGTTCTCCTTTACCAAACGCAAACTAGCGTTCGGTAAAGGGTCTGGCCTGGCTAGCATTAAAGCTCACGTTTAATCTGTTATTGTTCCTTACTCTGAGTGTCCATTCGACCTCTTCCACTTAGTTGGCACTGAACTTCCCGATGTATAGGAAGTTCGATAAGGCGAAGCACAGGACTGGGCTATTGTTTGTGGAGTATTTCAGGATGCATTGCCAGAGTTTTTTTTTTTGGACCCAATATGCTCATCTTCTATGTTCTAACCATGCTGAATTGCTGTGTGAGCAGGGTGCAAACAGTTGCGTTTATTTGCAAACAGTGCTGCTATACAGCTGGAGAGTAACATTTCTTAAACCAAACGACTGGAAGGTAATTTTTAAGTGTTTATATCCTAAATATAATCTCATGAGCTGTAGTAGTCTGGCATAGCCAGACCCACGTAGCACGCAAAGTGCGCGGAGGGTCTGGGGACATGGCCATACCAAATTTGTTCTGGAGGAATGAGGAAGTAGTGAGTGTCCCACCTCCTTTATACTTGAATTTCTACCACAAATTAGCTATGATTGCTAAACCTAGCTTTGGAAAGGGTGGCTGATATGCACAGGAATTTCTATTCCGGTAATTTGCTAACGGTAATTGACCGCCGTAATTTATATGTGCGGCAGAACAAATTTGGTATGGCCATGGCCCCAGACCCATTCCCAGCATAGCGGTTCGGTACAGGGTCTGGCTACGCCGGACTACATGAGCTGGTGATGTATGTTTTGGATATGAGACATAGCCACATCCTAATTCCATAGTTGTGGTGTGCAATAATTAGATTCTCATTACTATGCTAAGAAAATACGGCGACTTGTAGATAGTTCTTGTTCCCATAGAACACTACAAGAAAAGAACCTTTGCTCATAATATTCTCCCCTTCTCCCTTCCCACCACCTCTTCCTTTCCTCCACCTTACCCTTCCTGAAGTCAGAGTGAAGAAGTTTTATTAGTATTTGAACTGTGGTCTGTAGGACTTCTGTCAATGGTGTAATGTCTGCTTGCGAGTATGTTCTACACTACCTAGTTTTAATCAGCCTTTTTTTTTTAAGTACAAGAATGAAAAATGTTACTGAACGACATATCTGGTATGAAATATACTTGATATAATATCAATCATGATCAAATGTTATACTAAATCAAGTCTAAGTTGACACAGTTTGTTAGTTGTTGTTTTTTTGTTTTGTTTTTTGTTTTTTGTTTTTGGTCGGTTTTTTATCTGTGGATAATATATGTGACATATCAGGTTTTAAGTTTTGGCAAAGAAGTTTTGGATGATCATTTGGATGAGCAAAAGAAAGCCACATTGTTATGGAGAAGTCTGTTCTATATCTAAATCTATATGTGTGTATTTAGATGATCATTTATGCAAATGGCAACATTCTTGTTGTCCCTGTGTTCCATCCAACACGTATTCTGAAGTTATGATACTCACTGGCCAGCCTCTCCTCAGTTCCACTAGTGGTCATTCTCATTTGACTTGTGATTGGGCTTTCATTTCAGATGTCCATATTGAGTAGAAGAGGTTTATCCATGGTTAGGTACATTTTACTGGCCTTTGATGTTGTTTTTGTTTGTTTGTTGTTGTTTGTTGTTTTGTTTTCTGGGTGAGGGGAAGGAGGGGGTTATTTATTCTTCTGTTTGTTGTTGGTTGTTTTTTGTTGTTTTTTGTTTGTTTGTTTTTTGTTTTGTATTTTGGAGGAATTAAGTAAAGTACATTGAGAAATAATGGTATCCACTTATATTTGACTTAGACAAGATATGTAATTAACCCTCAGCCTGCGTGTGCAAGAGGGATATTGTAGCCGTCCTGTCTGTCGATCTGTCTGTCATTTTGGAGATTACTGACAATTAAATGTTGTTTTGAGTTTCTTGAACAACTATTTAGACCTTTTATTATGCTAGTTTTAGTTAATTTCAGGCACTAGCTTTTGTTGGTGATTGCCCCTTTCGTCACATTGTAATCATGTGAGCTAATGATTCTTGCAGTATATGATAGTTTTGCTTCACGATATCAAGTTAGCATAACGTTTGAATTGAATGGGACTTTTCCCTAGATGTTTCCCTTGAGTACCTTAAGTGTTTCCTCATCACATGATGCATATTGAACATTCCAGCATGGCCGGGAATTGTACAGAACTACATTCATGCACGTTGAAGCATTCCGTATGGAGCGTTCAAGGGAGAATATTGAAAGCACGCATGATGCGAAAATAGTCAGTGGTCTAATGACAATAAATATATGTATGTATATGTAGGTTACATAATTGCGTGGATGTCGATACTGGATTTACACAACTGAAGGCCAGAGGCCCGAAGATAGTGTAAGTCACTCACTGACCAAACGCAGAGTGGTACAACATCATGACTCTAGGCTATAGGAAAAGCATAAAACTAATCGTGATTGGACAATTCACTTGTTCACTTCGTAGCAGGTGAGTATGAAATATAGCATTGTGAATTAAGCATTCTGATTGGATAGTTAGAATGTACCATTAATACAAATACATCCATACAGAGAGAGAGAGGGAGGTAAACTTGCTCAAGCTTCACACACACACACACCCCACCCAGAAATAATCTCTAGATATAACCCTGGTAAGTGTGCAAGCATCGTAATTTTATTAAACTGACATTCTTGATAGAGAGCAGCTATATATAGTAACGTGTGTGGTACACCGAGATAGGCATTGGAGGAACAAGAAATGTTACTTGTTGGCATATGTACCGTACCAAGGGGTGGGGAGATGGTTAGGTTATGTACCAGAAGTGATAATTACTAGTGATATACTATAGATTTAAATATTTTTCGTAGAAAGTATAAATGTGGGGGGGGGAAGGGCTTGAATATTTTTTTACCCAAATAGATTGTTATTTATTTTTACTTGTGTTTAATATTAAGGAATGGTAGAAGGTCTTGATGTCTGTGAAGAAGCTTATTGTATTAATAATCAACAGTTGCAGTTTTTCCAGTCGACTTCTAGAAGAAGACAATTCTTGTTGAAGCAGATGTTGGTAAGTGGGTGAGACATTTAATGTATGTGTGTTAATACTCTTATGTATTCAGATGTACTGTCGGTGTGTGTGTGTGTGTGTGTGTGTGTGTTGTGTACAACAGAACTCTTGTAATTGGGACCAAGTAGGGTTCACTAGTGGGGGGAGGGGAGGAATAGTTTTTCCCAACTTTGTAGTGTGCTATTGAGGCAATTTTATAGCAATTAATAATTGTTTTGCTACTGCCCAAGTTCCACCCCTCCCCCCTCCTCTTCCCATAATTAATCCCTGCGGCAAATTCATATTAATCTTATTATAAAGTTGTGCCAGCTGTAGCCATTCTTTTGCTTGCACTGCAGATTGGAGGAGTGGAATTATCACCAAGATGGTTGGCTATGTGTGGGAGGGGTGTAATCATTGTTGTGTGGTCATTGACATGGTCAAATTATAGGTGTGGTCTGTGTGGGTGTACTAACTACTGTGGTAGGTGCGGGCATGGGGGGGAGGGGGGGGAGTGTGGCAATGTTTTAGATTATTGCCTAGTAGAATTGTAGGTGTGGTCATTGCTAAGGTCATTGATTGTTGTCATGTGTGGGAGTATTGCCATGGCGGGCATGGTCATATGCAGGTGTTTTGCTATGGTGGGTGTGGCAATGTGTTGGAGTGTTGCCAAATGAAATTTTCTTTTTTATTATTAAAAAATGTTAACCAAAGCACTGTTCTTCTACTTTTTTGTTTGAAAATCTCTAGAACTTCATCCAAGTTTACAGCCGAAAGTTCAGGGCCTCAATGGCAATTCTTACGAGCTGACGAAGGTTTTAGTCAGTGATACTGCTGCGTATACGGGTCTTAATGAGCTTCATATGTAGCTGGAAGATCTTTCAACTGATGCTGTTCCAAGGAAGGACGAGGGGTGTGTTCAAGAGTTTAAATGTTTCTGAAAAAATCCCCGTATACCTCTGAATTTTAACAGTGGATAAAGCAGCTAATATTAGCATTACCCCCCTCCCCCCTCCCCCCCAGAAAAAAATCCTGTATGAAGCCCTGAAAGGGGTTTGTCATTTTCAGGAAATAATTTATTTGGAGTAAATTTCTCCCACTAATATTATAACAACTTTGGAAGGGAGGAGGCAGGAGCCTAAACCCCTTACAATTGGCTAAAAATCCCTGTCTACTGCATTGTAGAACATGTTATCACTTGTGGTGGCTTTAAAATATTCCGTGAAGTGACTCACTTATGTAATTTTATTATTTTATTTTTGAAGTAGCTTCAGCTGGTAATTCCTCTGTGTAATTGAATAGTTATGATAGCCTTTGTAGCCACATGACTGGTCCACCCAATGATAGTGAGTGTTCATTACTCCTGCGAAACACTCTGAAGTCTAACCCTCCAAACCCCCTCCCCCTCTCCCACCAACACACACACACAACACACGGACACTACACACACACACACATGCACACGCATACACACACGCACGCACATGTATACACACATACACACGCATGCATACACACACGCATGCACACATGCATATACACACATACACATACACACATGCAATACTCAAGTGGACACTACACAGACTCACACACATGCACACTTCTATGAGCTGCAGACTATAAAAGTTAATCAATTATGTCATTTGTACACTCATCTCATTCGTTTATTATATTTTTATGTCACCCACGCCTAATTACTTGCTGAGTCATGCTCAGTAAGGGGTCATGTGAGGGTCGTGTTGTTAGAGTTGATTTGAATGATAAATTGAATGAACTGTCTAATAAGTCCTCCTAACTAACCTCAGTCGTACCGCTTACTACTTGGTGCTCCATTATACACCTACTTGGCAGCACCCTGAGAGGTGGTCCTTGTCCTACCACTTTGACTTTTATTTTCCCTCCAGTGATGTGTACTGCACCAACTCCTTCCTATTTATGTCCTAGTCTTATTGAAACTACTGTGGTGTGGGTGGGTGTGGTTCTTTCCCACTAGCTGTCCGCTGTCTAACTCCCTTTGCTGTGTGACGCGGGCTGCACTGTGCTTTTATTGG
>WLWD01003970.1_pt1 | contig 33525 bp, 25 predicted proteins | sample 6712731 | NCBI WGS metagenome assembly WLWD01 (sample SAMN12718690, study PRJNA576275) | sponge metagenome | isolation source: marine sponge | host: Mycale hentscheli | place: New Zealand: South Island, Marlborough, Capsize Point | collected 2014-11-01
TCTGTGTGAGGGGTGTGGTTATTGGAGCCAAGGACCTGTTCTATGAACCTTTCAAGGTTAGTGTAGATATCTTTCACATACATATTCATTGAATTTCATTGTGTGCGTGTGAACCCAGGGAAGCGTGTTGGGTCCTGAAGAGTTCTTCCAAGGTCTTGGAATTGGTCTGAAGAGTTTCTTTGGTGCTGGCGTACTAGGTAAGTGTACATATCTGTGTTAGTTTGAGTTCTGCATGTTAGACTATATTTCATCTATTATGTTTGAGTGTGTGTGTGTGTGTGTGTGTGTTATTCACACTTACATTCATGTGTATGTGTGCACCAGGTGGTCTAACTGGTGCGGGTGCTCGTATTACCGGAGTGTTTGGCGATGCCTTTGCCAAGCTGACCTTTGATGAGGAATTCCAGGACAGAAGACAGCAGACTAAAGCTAAGCCTCCCAAGATGGGCTGGAAGCTGGGAAACTTTGCTAAGGTTGGTTCATAGCCTCATATGAAATAAATAAAAGCTCATCAACAACAAACAAACTGTAATACCATTTATATGTAATATCAGATACAGTGTTTGTGTTGCATGTATTCATACTGGTGTGTTTATGTGTAAAGGATGTAATTGTTTAGGTTGCCTTTTAATGTTTACTGAATGGAGCCCTCTAACGGTTGCTCCCATAAGAAATACATTATGCTTTAGAGTTAACAGGAGTTAGCTTAGGACCAGTATTTTTCCTTATCACCCTTGTTCTTGCTTATTACAATGTGTTTTATTTTGTGTTGCCCTCCCCTCCCTCCCTCTCTCCTCTTCCAAGGTGGTAGCGTTGTTGTTCGTTGTGTTTCCTACAAGTCCAATGCACGATAAATGTTATCATCCATCATTCCAGAGAATATCACTCGTCTGATTGTAGTCATGCATGACCCATGCATGTGTCACTCGAGTAGATACTAAGCCAACAGACTCATTGTACTCTCTGATATCAAAATAAGACATTATATACTAGGATTTCATTTGATGAATTTCACCCTCCCCTCTAGAATGTAATGGAAGGGGTGACTGGAGTTGTTACACAACCTGTGAAAGGTAAGATGTTAATTATTAAATATCCTTTTAACTTGACTACTTCTTTAACTCTGTCATTACACAGGAGTTCAGAAGGAAGGTGCAGTAGGTCTCCTCAAGGGAACTGGTAAAGGGTTGGTTGGCTTGCTGGTCAGGCCAGCAGGTGGCCTGGTGGATCTTGCCAGTGGCACTCTGGATTTTGTCACAAGGTGAGCGAGAATGGAGCACTGGTGGGAATCAGGGCTGATGGATGGAGTCATCATTATTGAATTTATGTCATTAGGAAAACTCAAGTAGGTACTATAGAGATCACTGACGTGAGACCTCCTCGATACATCGGGAGAGACGGGGTGAGTGAGGCTTGTGCTGTTGTGGCAATTTTTTGTGATTTATTGAATCATCTTTTTTATTTAAGGCTATTCTTCCATTTTCTTCTGCAAAAGCTCTTGGAGCAGCTCTGCTTGTGGTAGGTAACTTGTTGATAGAGGCTAATGTGTAGTACTGATGTCTTGCATTGTTATCAGTGGAAATACAATTACTTGAGTAGCTCACTTTATCTTGCACAATACAATAGTTAGCAGGATGCATACAGAAAAATAATATTAGACAGGCCAAAAGAAACTTTTTTTTAGATTTTAACAATGTCAGTTGTGTATAAGAGGCCCGTGCAATGCTAGAAAGTGCAAAGCTATTACTGATTTAATGTTCAAAGTCTTAATATTAGTATGGAAGGATTCTAAGGGGGCAAAGGCTTTTTTAGGGAGGAAAGGTGAATGCCCCCGCCCCGCCCCCCTCCCTTTTGTCCCTTCCTCCCTCCTCTGAGACACTTCATATACATACATGTACTTGTCCCACTCATTTTTAAACCCAACTACATAGATAGATGCACATGTTGTAATGAGAGGGTGTGTATATATTTCACACTGATTAGTATTTGGTCACATCATGATTTTTAATCATAATTTAATCGGTGTGTGTGTGTGTGTTCTATATAGAGTGTGGATGAAGGAGCATTAGTAGAGACAGATTATTACACAGGTCATGTTCAGATTCAGTTGAAGCCACCTAACTTCCTGGTGGTCACAGACAGGTGAGAGTTAAATGTGTGTGTGTGTGTGTGCGCGCGTCCACATTGAAACAATCAGCTTAGTTGAGGCAGTGTGTGTTTTTGCTGCTGGTAGAATTGTTGCTGTGTTGACATCAACTATTGTATTGTGATGACCACTGTTCATGAAATTGTATTCTTGTTTTCTATTATATATTATATATACTACAACTTGAGCATTGTGTTGAAACAGTACAGTACACTAATACTGTGTAATATACATGTTACTGGATTAAGCATGTTATGTAGTAATAAGTTCAGATTGAAAAGTGGTTTTGGCGGTCATGGTGTGTACATATCTACATCATAGTGTTTTAGGGCAGTTGTGTATATGCAAGACTAACTTTCAGGAGTTCCTAGCATAGCCAAAGTTTATTTTAAACGGGGGGAGATTCCTGTACCACTGCAACAAGTATGCTTAGTGGGTTGGAGAGAAGGGAAGTTCTAGAAATATAAAGAAAATAAATATGAAAATTGGGAATTTTATCTTTGTGAAGTCAGCCATATCTTCATCACTAACTGTCTTAACTCATTCACCGGCACAAGCGCCTATAGGCGCCCAAGGATGATGTAATGCGGGGAAAAAATATTTTCCCCCTAAACGATAAATGCTAAAGCTTAGCTGCAGCGTCCAGAGCACGGCTAATGTATTGTTCTATTGCATGTATTTTTAGAATAGAAATAGCTACTACATAACTAAGGTAGTCGGGCTAAAAGTAAACTTGACGTTAGTTAGAAAAAATGGCGAAAAATTTGTCTGAAACTGAGGCAGTAGTCTTGTCTGCGACGATGTTTTCAACTGCGAACGTGAGAGGGAAGGGGCACAGGAGCTATATAGCCACCGCAGAGGTACTACTGTCGAGGATAGAGAGTTGGACTTGCTCGTTAAAGCTGTCATTTCATTGCCAGTTGAGGAAACTACTAGTTTTCAACTTGAGAGCTACTAGAGCACTGTAGGTAGCGAACATACCAGCAGCTATGTCGAAGAGGATATGGAAATTGATATTCCAGGTAAGAAAAATAGCTATTTACGCAGTATATTGGAGAAAAAAGTAAGAAACAGTTTTCCCGGGAACATAGCAGTAAGTTTTATTATGCCTAAAAGCTTTCCCAGGAATATGGCGCTAATTTGGTCGCAACTGTAAACTTTTTTTTTACGAACTCCCAGCAATGAGTAATGATTTGACTGAGCTATTTTTGCTCTCTGAATTACGAATTACTTTGGACTTCTCTATTCATTCAAAGGATAATGTCTCTACTTCGGTAAGGTCTGAATATTGAGATGATGGTAATACTGATTATGTTGAAAGCATGAAGAAAGGTTGATTAAGTAATGAATGGATGAAAAATGAGGAGTATGAGTAAGAAAATTGCTAGAGGGAGGAGTGAGTGTGTGCAGAGGACTGGAATTGTTAGCAAAATAATCTTGTATTCTTGATGTTCTTCTGCCCAGCTATCAGTCACGCCTCCCCTGGTGTCATCAGTGAGCAACAGCATTGCTGGCTGAGATAACTGTCTATTATAACGGTAAAAATATCTAATCATACACAGGCGAGCAATTGCTAATATTGCACTGGAACGCATGCAGATCACTTTGTTATGATATAGTAACATTGTGGTCCCAATAACCACTTTGTGGCTTATTGCTAGGTAACCAAATTTAACAAAAAATGTTGAACAATACATGTACTTTCACGTGATATATGGTTGCTAGGTACTTTTTTGAACTCCTGATTTTTTAAACATTATTCATATAGAAAAAATAAAATTACTGAATTTTATCTGCCAGTGAGAGGGTTAATGTGTCTGTACTTTTTTATACTTTAGACGAACAATTCTGATAGAGAGAAATATATTAACAGAAGGTTGGAAGCGTTTCCAAGAAATTAGCTTCCACATGCTGGATTCTCCAGTGGAAGTAAAGGATCTCACAGTTATTATCAAATATTCCAAGGCCTTTCAAGTAAGATCTATAGTGTTCCAGGTGTAAATGTGTGAGTGAGTGTGTGTGTGTGTGTGTGTGTGTGTGTGTGTGTGTGTGTGTGTGTGTGTGTGTTTAGAATAAGTCTTTCAAGTCAATGTCATTCAAGCAGGAAGATATTGCTAAAGTAAGTTGTTTTTGATTTATCCAATTCCTCTTGTATATCAATTGTATGGTTATGCTGTGGTCATTTTTAGAATGTATTGGTATATTGAGCTTGGTTGTTTACTCGTATTGTTTGTGTTTGTTAGGAGGTCGGACGCCTCATTAACCAGAGCTACATCAACTTTTTGACGGAATAAAAACAAATGATCATTTGTGTATTATGTTTCTTCTGTACATTCCAATAACTTGATTTTTAGCTACTTGTGCTATTAATAATTTGTCTGTCTTGTGCATGTATTTTTAAATGTTACTATTTCCTTTTGGTTTATATATGAAAAACATTTGGTATTTATAAGAAAAAACTATTGTATGTACTTGATTTTTAATTTATTATAACTAAAACTATTTTTCTCTCTGAACATTGAGCCAGGCTGCGCATTATTAGTGTGTGAATACTGTCAAAGCTGAAGCTCCCTCTCTGAGCGCAGTTGTTGTGTTTTGTTACGCGCCTGTTCTCTTCCTGTGCTGTATGTACTATAGCTACTGATAGTAAGCAAGTAGAAATGAATTCTCCCCGCGACTTCAACCTCTCGTCTTATTTGTAGCTTTGTTTACTTAACTAAAAATAGAAAATTCTTAGTTTGTGTAATATTTGGTACAAAAACTAAAACTAAGCTGTAGAGCACATGAAAAATGAAACTAGATAATTTAGAAGGCAGAAATTTTGGTTAAAAGTATATATGAGTAGCTAAAGAGGATGACAAAAATACAACAGTAATTTTTATTGTAACCAAATTCACCTTGAATTATACAATTATCAATTGCCATAAAGTAAATGTTGTATAACACCCAAATTAGTATACTTGGCTATTTATATCCTCAAGATTTTTCATAGTTGAAGTTGTTTACTAGCTATATTATGGCTAAACATTTTTCTTAAGGTGGCTCATTATTGAAAATATTTTGAGAAAGAACACAAAGCTAACCAAAACTAACTCAATATTGTTAGTAAATCTATTACATGATATTAGAATAGGGATAACTAAGTTGGGGAGCCTTAGAAGGAAGGGGGGAAAAAAAAGCCTTTAATATTTAGCTAATTATTTTAGTTTGAATCACTATAGTTACCTGGAATCTCTAAACTGAACAGCACTGCTCATTTGTATGCTCTACAGTTGGTTGTAGGGGCTACACACACCCCCCATCCTACATTTTAGCAGCAGCTCTAACCCTGTTGAGCAGGGTACACTAGGGGAAGGTAGGGTCATGTACCTAAAGATATTGTGAAGATATCTAGGGTGGAATATATATTTTCTTTCTTATTTTTTATTGTAATTTAACCCTCATCAATATGATTCTGGTAAAGGCATGATTAAACAATCGTCGAAATCTCCATTGATTATTTAGCTTCTTTGTTATGGTAATGCAATAGCTATATTCTATAACCAATAACCGGTTTTGAGCTTTGTAGATCTTTATTAATGTTAATCCATTCCTGATTCATCCCATAGCAAGGAATCTAAGAGAAGGTCAACTGAATGTCTGGAGGAAGAAGTGTTGAGAGAGAACGTCAAGAGACTGGTAGTGGCCACACAGATTCATGTGAATTATTTGCAGACTCATTTTTCAGTGCTTGTTTGATAAATGACGAAGTTTATGGAGAAGTGGTGTCTGGATCTACTGAGAAAGACAATACCAGGAAACTCATACACAACATACTCCTTCATGTGTCATGCAATCCCAGCTCTACCTTCAACAACTTTCTGAAAACATTAGAGGAGAACGGGCACCAGGAAATGTCACTCACCTTACAAGGTTATAATTTATTCATTTTGTTGCTATTGATGTATGTATGTATTCTCTGTATGCAAATGAAGAGCCTTGACTAGAATGACTGACTCATAGTGTATATAATAGGATTGTCAACAATCTTTAGTAACACGAGTTCCACTTGAAATAGAAGATAAATCTGTTTTATTTTCTAAGGTGTGTAATATCTTGTGAATAATTTGTTGTAGAATTAAACATTAGGTTTTTTTCTTGAGTTAATGTAGCTTCTCTGTGAGTATTTTCACAATATATGTGATTACAACAGCAGTTATAGACACATATTGATGACTACATTATATACATTATAAATGGTCACTACATTCTGTGTCTGATGTTTAGAAACCATGTTCTTTTTTGGAATTTTTTGTTATCTATGATCAATGTGTTTTAGTATTATGCCTCAGGGTTGTTATGGTATTAATATAAAAAAGTTGCAGCTAAAAACTCAACAGAGACTCTCAAAACCTGTTAAAACTGGTAAGGCAAGAAAACTAACTGATGAAGTAGGAGTTTCCAGGAATGGTGAGGATATACACCAGGCATTTTGTTTAAATACAATTTTAAATTAATTTGTTGTAATATGGCAGATAGTACTGGATCACAACTAGATTCAAGTAACTCACATGCTCAGGAGGATGTTGGCCGTCCGTCTACGATGAGTGAGAGTGAAAGGAATGATAAAGGTAGGGAATGAAGTCAGCATTCACTTGCTCACTACAGCTAATGGTCTCTCATAAAGCATTGTTATGGCCATTATGTTACGATTGCACAGATTTTCTGAAGTGCTCTATTCAGAAACTCGAATGTGAGTTTCTAAGTTTGGGAGAGAAGTTTCAGAAGTTTGTTGAGAATAACCAATACACTGTGAAGGACCTGAGCTGTCTTGGTTGCCACGAGATGTCAACAGCCATGTTTTTCCTCTTTGGAGCAGAGTGCAAGACTTGGTAAAGGAGAATGCTCTACTGGACACACTGTTTTCAGTTCTGAATGCAGATGTATGGAACTTTCTGGACTACAATCTCTTGGAGCACTTCATAAAAACACTCGCCGATCCAGAGCTGCAGAAGATGGTGAACGAGTACATTCGCAAACTAGACCGGTTCAAGGAAACCACACTAGTTCAGCACTTTATAGAATGCTGGCCAGGTCATAATCGCGACTTATCTATCGTGTCGGATTGCAAGGAATTGATAATCACTTTCAATAGGAATGACATCACTTTGAAAGACTTGGATGACTTCAGAAACAACTTAAGACGTAAATACTTCCCACCTCTGTCAGACTTTGCCTCACTGCTGTATTATCATCGGTTAAAGACGGGATCCATAATTGTTTCGTGGTTAATCCACAGTGAGCTGGCAGCTCTACTAGAAGAAAAAGAAATTGTAAAGTCATTCACCGTATATGAGGTAAAATCAGTCCAAGTAACAGCAGTGACTCCATTAACTCCAGAAACAGAAGGCAAGTCAAGTCATGTACAAGTTTTGTTGTGTTAGATGTTGGGACAGACAAATATTGAAAGCTTATACTGTAATTGTTATTATGTTGAATGTAACTTCGTTAAAATACTAATAATTCATTAAATACTGTAGTCAAATTAATAAGTACTAGATTTTTTAATTGTAGCAGCGAGACAGAAAATTTGGAGTAATTCAATAGAGATCATCACGTGATAAGGCATTACACTCGTCTTTCTAGCATACTATATTGTTCCAATGCAAATGGTGTGTAAATGGCGACTAACTGAGACCTTGCTTTGTTTATCATTAGAATATTCACGTACAGAACTGATAGGAATCAGTGATTGGATAAGTTGCTTACTACTTGTAAAGTGCTTATCAACTTAAGGCCAGTCCTTTGATACTCCCTTGCTATTTTCCAGATGAGTAAACCTAAAAACAGTTTAATCGTGCATGGCCTTTTACTTTCAGGTACCCTAACCAAGGAGAAGTCAAAGATGGAGACTTCAGTCTTCATAAGTGGGAGGAAAGCTCGTGGATTGTATGGCTCCATTGATGTACTGATTATCAAAGGAAATGAATTACTTGATAATGAAGAAATTGAGCCAAGGAGGAAAGGCGTGCTCACTCCAGCTGATGAAGATGCTTTAAAAAAATGAAGGCATCTCTTCAGACTTCTGGAATGATGAGAACCACATATAGCAATGGAAATTGAAGAGAGCTGACTATAACAATGTTTTACCAGTGGAGGAAGATCCAGACATGACAGTGGAGTATGTCCTGAACAGAATCAAGACATTATTACAGACCACGAAGGCAATGGGAGGTAGTTATGCATTAATTACTCATTTTTTGAATGGTAATTAAAATAGAAACTATCCTTTCTCTATAGTGAACGTTCTGTATTTGGGGTGTGGCAGAAAGCAGACTGGGGAATGGTGCTTTAAAGATGGATACATCAACTTTGACAATATTATCAGTTTATACAATGCTCACTTCAGTGGGAAGAAGTTTGTCATATACAGTGACTGCAGCTACTCAGGCAATTGTGTAGAGCAGGCATTGAGGTACTTAAAGAGCAACCAGATAGCTCTGTGTCTTCACTCCGCTCGAAAGAAAGGAACAGTCATATCCGTGTATAGCAGCTACCACTCCCACCAAGTCCCGTACTCTCTGCTGACCACCGTCCGAGCATGGAACAATGACAAGAACTCGGGATATTGCATAATTGTGTTCATCCAGAGAGTAGCAGAGAACCATTCCACTTGGGACTGTCATAATGCAGAGATGATTTGCAAAGCTACTTCATTGGAATTGGATTGCTTGCTTCCAGAACATCACACTTGGCAGAGAAGAGTGGACGAAAGGAGATCAGTTTTGGCCAACTGCAGTGGAGTATGGAAAGTGTTTTTAGTCATTGATGACCCTGAAATTTATTACCAGGTATTGACCAGACAAATTGAAGTCAACAAGTACAGTGAGGAGATTAAAGCTGGAGCACCAGAAGATGTCATTGCTTGGCTTAATAAGGAATATTTAGGACACACTTTTCAGCTTTCACAATTTTCATAACACTTAAATGGCATAATTCAGAATTTATTTTACAGTTGATATAACCATTGCAATTTTAACCTTTTCAGTTAGATTATTTGCATTTCTAATGTGATTGTCAAATGACACTTGTTCATGTGGAGTATTTTATTATACACTGTTAGCTGTTCGGCTTTCTAAATTTTGAAGGGATTGCATGCTAGCTGGTTAACAATTTTAGAGCTTAGCTGTCCATAATTGTGATGTAGTGGTGCGATAATTCAGAAACACTTTTTTAAAAATAATAACTATAGCTACTTACTTTGTAGAACAAGTATAGCCATTAAAGACTTGGCCTATAGTATTATAATTAGTGAATTGGAATTTTACTACCACTAGATACTATCAGCACGATGCATTGTTTAGCTGTAATTATAAAAATGGTTTATATTATGTTAATTATAATATTCATCAGTAGACTGCATACGTAAATTGACCAGTTACAAACCTTGTCAATTTGAAAATGTGTGGCTATTATTCTACAAGATTGCAGAGTTAAACTCAATGCCTTATATAATGAGAGAAACTAATATTAATAATATACATAATAGGATAAGAAAGAGAATTGATGCTGAAAGAACAATAAATACCACTAACTGAACCAGAATTTAGTGTATTTATGTGTTTGTGGGTCTCCTCTGCTGCTCAGGTACTCCCAAGTGCTGAAAAAACCACACTAGGAGAATCTTCTCTACCAGTTTGCCCAACCTGACTAATAACCAGAGAAATTTAGGTTTTTGTCTTATCCAAGTAAGCAATGGTTCATGAGAAAGTACTCTGTGACTGAGCTAGGCACAAGGGTAAATAATTATATCCAGGGCTCAGCCCATACAAAAAGTGACATAAAAATAACAGAGACACGTAACTAATACACAACACATGAACACACAACAGACACTAGTTGCTAAGAGCACACATTACAAAACATGCAACAGTCATAGTGACTGCAGCTAGTTATGTGAAAGTTCATTGGGACTTGACAGTGTTGTCAAAGCTGCTATTGGTAGCTACTATTGTTATTAGAAGTTTTTTGCCAACACTGATGGAAACTCTTGCTGACAATGTATATGAAAGGCAATATCGTGATGACAAACAGCAGGATGTATGTTATAATGGCTGGACGCTCACTGATCCCATGTGCATCACACATGACATAGCAACTTGCAATGAGTAAGAAGTGAATGATCGTGGACGTTGAAACATCACTGTACTTCTCTTTATATGGATTGACCAAGATGAGCAGTAGAATTAACACAGTAAGGATAATCGCAAATAGCACAAAGAAGCTGGAATTGAAAGTGAATCCATACACTATCATAAACATCATTGGAGTACCAAAAACAAAGCCAGACAACCACCTGCTGTCACGCCCTCCTTTCTCTGTTCCATCTTTATAGCAACACTGCACATTATCTACAAATGTATTCATGTAAATTCTCCAAATTTGAGGAAGAAGTTTAAGTAACTTTTGAAAATATTGAAACGGATAAATTAGCATTAGTAGAGTGGGGAACAAACCCACTATAAAAAATACGCCTAAGGCCATAATAGCATAAGGAAGATGAGATGTGCCAAAATAAGTCATGGCAGGATCGTAATATAGTCTGTATTCTGAAGTAACATGATCTGAACTAAGGAAGTACAGTTCAACTGGTAGCAAAAGATCAGCACACACATTCATACACTTCATGCCTATGAGAAAGTAGAAAGTAGAAAATGAATCAATTAGCGAAGTCTTGTAATTGAACGAGCTATCAAATCTTTCCAATAACATTTTGAATGGCTTCCACAGTAAAACTATTATTTGAATCTTCTTATCATAAGCTTTAATGAGGATGTACGTCAAAATGAGCAATATAATAGGATATGCTGCAATGATCAAATCAACAGATGTAGTCACCAAGCTACCCGTCTGGAGACATATATCGGGGCTGAAAAATCTGAAGAAGTCTAAATTCCAAATTCCGTATATACTTCCCAAGACGTAGACATAATATTTGAAGATTCCTGCTTCTCTTGTCCCTATCACTTGCAGGTTGCGGGACAAAGGTAGAATTGTAACAGCTTGGCAATAAAATACATAGCCTTGAAGATAGGAAGAGTGAATATTTATTTTGAAAATCATAATGAACATATAGAAGACAGTGAGAGGAAGAATGGCTACAAAAATTAGCTTCCACCAATCTTTGTTATGAGAACACTGGACGCAGGCTACATTGTACGAGTAAACGGGAACATAGTGGTCGTGTTTACATTGCCCACAAAGCATCCCCCTCCGGTTGTATCTGTCGCACATCAATCCATTCCAGTCAGACACGTTTGACGGTAGCACTGAATACGTATCCCAATAATAAACTTGAGGATAGCAATTGTAAATACAATTTCCAATGGTCAGTGTATTATGATCTCTGTTGTAAGTGACACAAGTGCAGGTCAACACTCTGTTAATACTGCCATTGCTATTGCACAGCACTGCAGAGTCTGGCACATCCAAGCAATTGAAAACACCACTTCCCTCGAGAGAGGCTTTAGGCCAAGGTTCACTTTTGTAATATTCCCTGCTGTTTTCTTTGGGAATTATATGGTCTTGTAAAGTATTTAAGAGACTGTCATTTGCACCAACTCCAAGAAAACAGGCATATAAGTGGCAGAGTAATAATCCCAATTGCTTCTGATTCATCATTTCTTGTCCCCAAACTTCTAACAAATAGTGAATATATTACACACTCTGCGAGTTACTTTCTTGTATTGTTGTACATATTCATACAAAATAGCCCAGCAAGTATATATGACTCATATATATACAAGGGCAAGAGTTTCATTTTCACAAACATTCTCTAAACAACATGATTTGTACACTCAAATGTGCACGCCTCCTGGTTTATGTATACACACATATGCATCAATGCATGCTTGTCTCTCTGTCTCTCTCTCTCTGTCTGTCTGTCTGTCTGTCTGTCTGTTGTCTGTCTGTCTGTCTGCCAGTCTTCCTGCCTGCCTGTCTGTCTATCTGTCTGTTTGTCTGTCTGTCTGTCTGTCTGTCTGTCTGTGTGTGTCTGTCGGTCTGTCTGTGTGTGTGCGGTAGGGGTGTGTGTGTGTGGTGTAGTGGTTGTGTTTTTGGCTCAGGGCCTGAGGTCCTGAGTTCAAGCCCCACACAGGCAATTTTCCATCTGTTTTTCCATCTTCCTCTACTAGCCCCACCAGTCCATTGAGCCGTGCAAGCAAAGCTCCTGGAGCCGGGCTAGGAACTCGCAGGAGCAAGGCCTTTCCTCACAGCAAGTGGTGTAGGCACCCAAAGTCCCACCTGGACCATTGCTGATTCGTGAGGAAAGGCCTTGAATTTGCACCCCAGCCAATCCTAATCACAGCTGGACAGTGCCTGGTTAGTGCATAGACATCCTGGCTCTGCATGACCGCCTAGCAGCAGCAAGAGAACTTGCATTTTGCATTTGCCATCTGTCTGACCGTCGGTCAGCCAGTCAGTCAGTCAGTCAGTCCGTCTGTCTATCAGTCCGTCTGTCTGTCTATCTGTCTGTCCGTTTGACTGTGTTTCTATTTATTTTATGATGTAATTATATTCAACCTTTATACAATTACAAGGCATTGTGAAATAAACTGAGAATGGTAGATTGAGTGGGATTTAAGTCCCGTATCCAAGTTCTGGGAATCTATAAACTATTTGGGCATCTCCCATGATTTAGCTATATCATTGTACTCCTCCAAGTTGCTGACCACCATTAGTTTAATCTTTGGGAGGTCTTCAGGCCAAATTCACTCCCCTAATTAGCTATACAGAAGATATTGCAGAAAAAAAATGCGATAATTAATAGTTTAGTACCTAGACCAACCGCAACAGGGAGCGGTTAGGTAAAGTAACGTTACCGTGTAACTTAATTGATTGACGATTCCTACCCTTGTCGTATTGTAAGTTTTGCTTCCGGACTCTGCCACATCAATGCAGTAATTGAACTCGCTGCGGGTAGCAGCTTATTGCTAAGTGTTCGCGGTGAAAGGTGCCTTAGGAGGAGATCCTAGATTGCAGGCATTTAGCGAAGGAGTCCCACGTCCGCCCGTTGGTAAGAATCTAAAGAGATAGAAACAATTAGCTTGCTAGGAAATGATTAGAATTCTGGCCTATCTAGCTGGGAGTATTAAACTGAGCTCGTTAGCTACCTGGCATTGACTAATGGTCTCCACCAAGAGCTATTGGCTTTAGTTGAAGTTATTGGAACATATTAAGTTGTAAGAGTTAGGAATCTGTTATAGGAGCTGTATTCTTCATAATCTTAGTGGATGGTTACCTACAAGTTACCATTGATGTGGCTTGGTATTAGAAATTACTGAAGATGTAATATATATATATATATATATATATAATAATATATATAATATATTATATATTATTAACTTATTACCAACAGGGCATTTTTGTCATACTCTTTGTGGTTATCTTGTCATGTCTGGGTATGTTGGTAGCCTTTCCTCCTTTCATACGTCTGAGGAAGCTATACAAGTTTACAATCAAAGCTTGTGTTGTCTGGCTGTAGCTTCTTAAGTGAAGTGTCTCCTCCACGGTGATTTTTCTCTATGGTTATTTTTTTTTGTGTAATTTATATAGCTAATATTGTATATTGAGAAGACTTCAATAAACTTTTTTCTAACAGTCAACTCTTACCAACAATAATCAACTTTTTGGGGAGAAAACTTTTAGTTGATGTTGTCTATGAATAGCACAAAAAACGATGACATAATGGATGTATTATTATAGTTGCTAGATCTGTGATCATCAGCTATTTTAAGTATATTTTTTAGTACACACATTGGATGAAACCTTACAACTAATTACTAGTTATTATTATAGCATGATTGCCATCTTCATGTTTCCATGCATCAGGCAATCAAGTAAACCAGCTGGAAAATAATGCACCATTGATAATATAAAAAGTCACATAGCTATACTGCTATTATGTGAGTTGATTTGTTTAAAGAAAATTCGGTTAGAAGGTGAGGTTCTTCAGACTCCTCAATCAGAATAACGTTGTCTTAATTAGCCCAGAGTGATGAGCCAAAAGTATATATTTTTATTTAGTGCTTAATCAACTTGCAGTCAATAACAAAAGAGAATGGAAGAATCATCTACTGAAGGTCTGGAGGAAGAAGTGCTGAGAGAGAATGTCAAGAGACTGATAGCCATTCTGGCCACAGATTCATGTGAATTTGCAGACTCATTTTTCAGTGCTTGTTTGATAAATGATGAAGTCTATGGAGAAGTGGTGTCTGGATCTAATGAGAAAGACAATGCCAGGAAACTCGTACACAACATACTCCTTCACGTGTCATGCAATCCCAGCTCTACCTTCAACAACTTTCTGAAAATATTAGAGGAGAACGGGCACCAGGAAATGGCACTCACCTTACAAGGTAAACTTTGTGTTGCAGGCTTGTGCACCACACATAGCTAGCAGGTCCAATCTAGGGGGAAATACAGGCAAGTTAATCACCCTCTAAGTTGTTACAAACAAAAAAATCATGTGGTATACAACTCAGATTTTGAGTGGTATTTTAATGTTCACTAACACAAACCTTTTGATGATGATTCAGTCATTCACGGCTGAAATAATTATAATAATAGCAAATTTTCTGAGTATTATGTTACTTAAAGCCAAGAAGTCGAAATGAAGTTGACTCGTGAAGAGTACTTTGGCAAGAAGTCAAAACGTCGGGTTCAGCTTTAATTAACATAATATTGGCTGTTAGAACAAGAAAATTTGCTAATGTTTCACTAAAATAAGCCTTGCTGGCAGTTTACAATAAGCATTGCTGGCAGTTTACAAACACTTTCATTGTTTTTGTTATAGATAAACAAAAACAAAAAATAGAACGAAGAAAGTTGAAAGTATTGAAGTCAGGAAACAATCTATGTGGAAGTGAAAAGAATGAAGGTAAGGGCTTTGATTTATTTAGTAGATGTTTTCTTGATTACCTGATACGTGGAAGCTGAAATAAATAAATATATGATATATTATTCTAACATTATATTTCACATTTTTAATAGAACTGCAGAGTATGGTGCCCAGTAGGTCACAAGAAATGTCTAATGGAAATACTGACAATTCACTGCCAGCTGCAGTTGGGAATACATTGGGCTATCAAGGTAGGGAAATAAAAAAGAGAGAAAATGTTTGAAGTACTGACTGGTATCACATTGATTTTTTGTAGACTTTCTGAAGTGCTCTATTCAGAAACTCGAATGTGAGTTTCTAAGTTTGGGAGAGAAGTTTCAGAAGTTTGTTGAGAATAACCAATACACTGTGAAGGATCTGAGATCTAAGCTGTCTTGGTTGCCACGAGATGTCAACAGCCATGTTTTTCCTCTTTGGAGCAGAGTGCAAGACTTGGTAAAGGAGAATGCTATGTTGGACACACTGTTTTCAGTTCTGAATGCAGATGTATGGAACTTTCTGGACTACTATCTCTTGGAGCACTTCATAAAAACACTCGCCGATCCAGAGCTGCAGAAGATGGTGAACGAGTACATTCGCAAACTAAACCAGTTCAAGGAAACCACACTAGTTCAGCACTTTATAGAATGCTGGCCAGGTCATAATCGCGACTTATCTATCGTGTCGGATTGCAAGGAATTGATAATCACTTTCAATGACATCACTTTGAAAGACTTGGATGACTTCAGAAACAACTTAAGACGTAAATACTTCCCACCTTTGTCAGACTTTGCCTCACTGCTGTATTATCATCGGTTAAAGACGGGATCCATAATTGTTTCGTGGTTAATCCACAGTGAGCTGGCAGCTCTACTAGAAGAAAAAGAAATTGTAAAGTCATTCAGCATATATGAGGTAAAATCAGTCCAAGTAACAGCAGTGACTCCATTAACTCCAGAGGTGAAAGGTGAGCATTCAAAATTTTATCCATTGAACCGTTTTTAAGAATCAATTTTAGAAATGCTTTAAAGTTTATATATTTAGTGAGGTATATATATATATATGTGGTACATAGTATAGTATAGCATATAAACTTAAATATCAAATGAAACACAAAATATAATGTCAACGTTTTCTTTCTGAATACGTAAATACAAGGCTAACTTATTATGTCACAGTGTTATTATAATATAATATACATTGTGGCTTTAGATGACTGGAAAAAGAAGGAAATGGAGATAGAAGATTGGAAGGGATATATAGGTGGACGAAAAGTTCAGGGAATGCTCTGCCAGAGAGATGTGCTGATCATCAAAGGTAACGACTTACTTGAGGGTCCTGACATTGTACCAAGACGGAAAGGTGTTCTTAGTTCGAAGGATGAAGATAGACTGAAGAATGACGAGATTCCTCCAGAATACTGGAATGATGAAACAAGTATAATGTTGATCAAGTTAAGGAAGGCGAAATACAACAATGTGCTACCTGTGGAGGATGATCCTGAAATGACTGTGGGGTATGTCTTAAACAAAATTAAGACTGTACTACAAAGTTCTACAAGTACTGGAGGTATGTTGGTGTAGATATTGGTTCATACACATTATTATTTTCTTTAATTTCTTTTCTTGTCCCCTCCATGATTAGTGGATGTTGTTTACACTGGCTGCGGCAGAAGGAATACTGGTGAATGGTGTTTTAAAGATGGATTCATTAACTTTGACGATATCATTAGTTTATACAACTCTTATTTCAAAGGAAGAGCTCTTGGTCTTGTATCTGATTGTAGCTACGCTGGAAACTGGGTTCAACAAACTTTGAAATACTTAGAGACACACCAGATATCTCCCTGCCTACACTCAGCTCGAGCCAAAGAAACACTCATATCTGTGTATAGCAGTTGCCACTCCCACCAGATCCCGTACTCGTTACTGACTCCAATTCGTGGTTGGCACAACGACAAAAACACTGGATATTGTTTATTGTCGTTCATATTAAGAGTGGCTGAAGATCACAGCACATTGGGATTCTTCAATACGGAAATGATTTGCCGAGCTGACAAATTCGAGTCCAATTGCTTGCTTCCAAAAGGTTTCACATGTCAGAAGAGAATGGACATACTCAGACTGGAAACGATCAAGTTCAGTGGAGTATGGAAGCTGTTCTTGGTAATTGATGACCCAGAAATATTGCATCAGGTTGCAGAAAAACAAGTAGACATTAGTGAGTATGGACTGTTACTGAAGTCAGGACAACAAAATGCAGTCATGGAGTGGCTAGACAAAGAATATCCAGGTCACTGTGTAAAACAGTCACAGTTTCAAAACTGAAGCATTGTTAGGAAATTTTAATTTTATTGTATTCGTTTAATTTTACATTTGATATTTTGTGGTATTCTTGTAATTAATTAATCTCATAATTACTTTAATTATTGTCGAACAAAGTGATTCAGTCGTATTTAACTGTAGTTATGTGTTTCTAGGCTTATAGCTACTCATAATAATTATTGAGACAAAGAATTACCTCTTTATATCACGTTATGAATGTGAAGTTTAAACTAATTCCCCAATTAACTAAGTACAAAAATAGCTAGTAGAAACTGATGTTTGTTTTTAAATAAAACAACAACAACAACAACAACAACAATGAAACAGCATAGTAATAATATCATCAAAACTTTTAAAATGTCATTTTTAGAGTAAGGGAATTTTGAGTTCGCAAATACATTTTTTAGTCCTGTTGTGACTATAACAGACCAAATAACATTTTTAATTCTATATTAACTAGTAAAGAGATAGCTGATGTGTAAAAGGTAATAAAAATTTAAACCACTTTTTCCATATGTACTTCATTAATTGCATTCCTAATATAGTGCAAATTTGAAGTGAACAAACAAATAGCTCATCTACTATCTTCAAGTAAACTTATAGCCAGTACTTTCTCCTTGTGTTTTCCTTACCTATGTCCACTACTGTGTACATTGTGACCAAAGTATCAAAACTGGTGTGTTTATTTTTCCATGCTTTCACCTTCCTCTTTTCATATGTAAACAATGTGAGTAATGTGTGTGCCCTAGAAAGCTCTGAGTTGTCTGTCTTGTCTTGATCACTTCAGTAATGACATCACAGCTATAGTGTGTGCATAACAACATGACTGCAAGTGTAGTGATGGAGTGAGTGCATGACAACACAAGACTACTAGTGTGGTGACAGAATGCCAGAAATAAATTTGACTACTAATAATTGTTAAAGTTTGTAGTCATGTCATCACACACTCACTCCATCACTGCACTTGTACATAGTCATGTCTATGGAGTCTTTTTCGGGCCACTTCCTTCCATCCTATTTCCATAGCAATTTAACAGTTTTATCAAAATTCCATCCTACTTCCATTTCAATTCCATCCTATTTCCGCCGTACTGAGCGTGCGTATTTTCAACCAGTTGCTCTCCACTGATCAGTTGCTGCAGTATGGAGGACAGACTTAGGCTTCTGCTTTTCTAGGCAGAATTTAAATGCTAGCATAATAAGAACGATTTTGAGACCGCCAAAAAGATCAATCTGTAATCTTATTTTATGATAGCTAGATTAGTAACACATGGGGAAAAAAGATAAAATCTTGAAGACTTCCAAAGAGTATAAATGGATAAAAGATAATAGGTATTGACAGAATCCAGAGTTATAGACTTGCTTAGTACCTAAGTGTGAATGGCTAGCATGAATTGATGCTTCTGTAAGTGAACTATACATAATCGTAAATTATAATTAGCAGACTTGTTGTGATAATAGTTATAATTGGATTGCTTTCCTTCAGGTCTTGATTATAAGTCTCAGCTATTTAGTCAGGTAGTTTTATAATATGGATACAGCAAGTGCATTTCACCAAGCCAAAGCTCAAACATGTGGAATTTTGAAATCAACAGAGAAACTACATGGACTAACTGTAAGAAATTTCTTCCATCATCTATTGATTCTTTGCTTCTTCTTCACTCTTGTAACCATATTGTGTTGCTTGAGATGAAAAATTGTGAGTCTCTGGATGACTGATTCTTTTTTCAGCAATGACAACAATGGCTGATAAGGATTAGAATGTGCCACCTGTATGTCATATAACAGAGCTACAAGCTTAATATGGCACATCAAAATAATGCCTAGACTATCGATGCAGTATGTAATTCCTCAACCCACTCTGAATTTGTAACACTGTTTATTATTGCTGACCTCTCTAAGAGGAAAATAGATGTGTCCAACTTGAACTGCGTCCGACTTGTAACTGCAATTGTACGTCCAACGTGTGGCAGTAGCCGTGCGTACATTCCCCTGCGTAACGTTTGGTACAGGTCAATGCTGCCGCCGCAAACAACTGTGGGCTCAAAGTCGGTAAGGGTCTTGGCCTATAACGAGACGCTAACTCATCCAGGTTCTAGTATTCGAGGAGCATTCGGTTAAGACTGTAATAAAATTATTTTTCATAATTATGTAATTACTTCATGTAAGTTAATGCTTTTGAAATAGTAAGAGTAAGAGTTGTTTTAATCCTTGTTGTTGTTTTTTTGTTGTTATTTGTACAGCACATTTTCCACTGACTGGAAAGGACGAATACTTGAGTTCATGAAGCTAATGCTCAACACTTAACTATTCATGTCACTAATAAGTAGAGGTGTATGGAATAGGTGCCACCTGTATGTCGTAAATAATTGGACACTATAATGTCCTTATCAGCCATTGTTGTCATTGCTGAAAAGAATCCGTTATCCAGAGATCACAATTAAATAATTTCTTAGGCAGATTTAGAAAGCATAATATTAATTCAAGTATAATTGGATTACGAAATGCGGTACTAGCTATGTGCCAATCCAGATGGATTTTGAAACCAATCTAAGCTATAGTAAGTTTCAAAGTCTTATATAAGATCTTAAATAGCTATATGAATATATTATTCCAGATGTTGTAGGCTCTATATAAATATATAAATGTGCTAATTATGTCAGTATAAAGATTATTTTGAATGACATTCTTTTAGGTGTGGCTCCTGTAATATCCTATTAATATTATTGGTGTGAATAAGAAATAGCTACCCATAAATATTGCTAGTGATACATTCTCTATTGTGTAACTTATAAGGGTCTAATTTAAAGTAGAATTTGTACTGCAATATTGAATGTAGATAATATCTATGTAATTTAAAAGATTAAGAATAATGCATAAACGAGAAAGTGAAAAACAACAACAACTAACAAACAACAACAACAAAACACTGAACACAAGCAATGTTATGTTGATGTTACTAAGCTAACAACATCAAGTGGCTAAATAGTGCAATGCAAAACTTTATCTGGCAGCTAAGAAGTTATTTGCTCGCGTGAGTACGGCGTGACTACAGTTGTGAGGTAAGACCATTTAAACGGTCATACCTACAACTGAAGAAGGCTTACGACCCCAAACGTATAGCGATTAAAAAAAATCTAATTTAATGTTACTAAACTAATAAATATTAATTACCAGGAAGATACCAGAAATTCGTAAGTCCTAAGCTAACTTGGTGTAGTTAGTTTATCGAAGAAAAACAAAAGAAATGTCTTTCAATGTTCACAATTTCTTTCTCAGCCTTCATTTACTCAATAGATGTATTCTCTCTCTTTCACAGGCTTTTTTTTTTTTTAACAATACAGAATTATAAATATTTGGTCGCCACAGGGAATCGAACCCAGGACCGCTTGTATAACGCACAAGCCCTCTGCCACTGAGCTACGACCTCCAATTCTGTATTTACACTGTTAAGGACTGCAATACTACAGTCTCACTCTCAACATATCAACAAAAATTCTCTTCTTTCGATGTTGTAGCTAATTTGAAATGTGCGCGTTCAGGTCATGCTTTCAGTTCGTTTGACTCTCTAGGTGGAAACATTTGCGTGCGGCGGTGAACGCTCGCTGCTAAGCAACACCACCCACGCATGGGAATTTCTAGACGCTTACGCTTTGCCATCATAATTAATTTGTCTGACGTTAGATCGTTACTGGTTTTGTTGCGCTCTTTTACTTGACGTTTTTGGTCTAGATTTGTAAAAGAAAGTTCTTAAAAGTGGATATACCAGTTCAGGTGAACCTGCCTGGAAGGCTTACGTTCAAAGTCCGCCCAACTCAATGTGGAATTGGGAGAATTCTTGGCATGACGGTGTTGTGAGAGCGGATTTGTCAATATTCAAGGCCAAAATGGTTAGTAGCTAATACTATTTCTATTTAAACTAAGTAGCTAAACTTGTTAGTAAAGCTGGCTAGTTGGTTAGTAGTAGTATAGCTAGGTCACATTAGGAGTGGCTAATCAGCTACTTACCTCCTAGCTTAGTAGCTACTTAATTCATTGTTATCAGATCAGTTATTCAGTATATAGCTTTCATTTAAGTAGTGGTTGTTACAGAGTGTCAATTTGTTAGTGTGATGGTGGTGGTGACAGGAGTAGTAGTAGTAGTAGTAGTAGTAGTAGTTGCTGCTGTTGTTGGTGTATTTATGTGACTAGTAGTAGTAGAGTACGGTTTCTTGACATTTGTCTAGTGCTAGGAAGTAGCAACGGTGCTGTTACTGCTACTTTTCATGTCCAGGTGGCCCTCAAATTCAGGGACAAGAAAGCAGTATGAGATTTTCTTCTTGGGCTCTCACATTCATAATGTGGAAGTGTTTCTTAAGTGAAGTCTACTGCACTCTTTATTGTGGAAATGGAGCTAGCAGCCAACAGCAATATGGTGGTGGACTAAATACAGGAAGAAGTTGTAGTCTACCTGGCACAGAAGCTCTATTTTCATACGTGGCATAATGCTCACATCAAGTGTGACAATATTTATCAGATAGAAAAGCATGGAATTGCTTCTCTATCTTCTCTCTCTCTCCCCCCTCTCTCTATTCTCTCTTTTCTTTTCTCCTCTTCTTTCTCACTCTTTCTTATTATTTTTTTCCCATCTAATTTTTTCCATTCCATTTTTTTCTTCTTTTCTCTTCTATTTTACCCCTCCTGCTTCTCCCTTCTTCTCCATTCTTTACTACTTGTTTCTTCTACCATATCAGATTTTCCTTTTTTTATTTGGATACAATATTCTTTACTTTTGGGATTGTACTTGTCTACCAACTTGTGCTGTGGCATGCTGATGATCTCAAACAAGAGTGAAACAATCTCGTGATTGTTAATTAAAATTATTAGTAGTAGTAGAGTAGTAGTAGTAGTAGAAGTAAAAGCAGCAGCAGTGGTAGTAGTGGTTGGAGTAAACATAATGAGAATGGGAATGATGATGACGATGCTGCTGCTGCTGCTGATGATGATGATAATGATGATAATAAAACCAGTAAATAAAAAATATATGAACAGAATGATATAGTAATGATAAGATCAATCATGGCAAATAAAAACAAGCTGTTACGAAAAATAATAAGGAAGAAGAAGATTGATAATTAAGAAAATGATAATTTAATAAAATAAAGGTAATTAATAAAAAAAGAAATCATAAGCTGCCAAAAAGGAGAACCTCGTGATGAAGAGAGCCAAAAAGAAGCACGTCCTAAAGCAGTATGTAAAGCAACCAACCAAGTTGAACAACAAGCAAGCAAAGCACACCGCAACACCATGTTCACTGCCGAATCTTCAGGTCCAACAGTGGGTTTCACGGTTGAACGTCAACCAAGCGGCATTATGGTCAAGCGTACAGTTCGTCTGACGCTTTAGGTGGAAACGTTTGCGCGCTGCTATGAACGCTGGCTGCTAGGCAACACCACCCACGCCTGGTCATTTCTAGACACCAAGGGACGCTGAACCATCATAACTAGAAAATGCTCGTGTAGCATTGGTTGGGCGAGCGAGCGAAGTTCTGGGGAAATGTTGACACTTTCAATTGCATTGGGGTCGTTTGATTTGAATTTGCATTGGTTTTCTTCCTGCAGGTTGCCAAATCTGAATTCACATCTCATTATTAGTAGTAGAATATGTAATGACATGTAAAGGGGGAAATGATGATTGGTAAAGGGTAAAGAATGGTACTCCTCATGATAAAGTAACAATGATAACAAAATAATGTGTAAAGTACAGAAAAGGGGAAAAGGGGGGAAACGTGTAAAGGGGAAACATGTAAAGGGGAACCGTGTAAAGGGGAAACATGTAAAGGGGGGAAACGTGTAAAGGGGGAAATGGGGATGGGGGATACTCTGAAGTGTCCACATGCTAAGCATTACAGTAATTCAAGTCTCAGTTTTACAGACGCATAATACTGGAAGCTGGCCATAGCTAATTGGCATAATGCGCAGTCTCTGTTCTTCCGTAAGTGCCATGGTGAGCTGAGCTGAGAGAACCAAACTTGTTGTTGCTTAGTTGTTGCTTAGTTGCTGAGGCGTGCCAGTTCAGGCCACTGCGTGTCGGCGCTCGCGTTTAAACGACCACGTATTCAGGATTTCCATAGACCAGCGAAGTTCTGGAATGCGCGCGAGCGTTTAAACGACGACGTATTCAAAACGACGACGTATTCAAAACGACGACGTACAAAAACGACCACGTATTTAGGATTTCCATAGACTACATCTTAGAGTTGCTCGCTCGCTTCGCTCGCTCGCCAATTAATTTGTCTAATTTTAGATCGTTTCTTATTTTGTTGTGCTCTTTTACTTGTCGTTTTTTTGGTCTAGATTTTTGAAAGAAAGTTCTTAAAAGTGGATATACCAGTTCAGGTGAACCCGCCTGGATGGCCTACGTTCAAAGTCCGCCCAACTCAACGTGTAATTGGGAGAATTCTGGGCAGGACGGAGTTGTGAGAGCCGATTTGTCAATATGCAAGGCCAAAGTGGTCAGCAACACTAGTTCTATTTAAACTAAGTAGCTAAACTTGTCAGTAAAGCCAGCTAGTCTGTTAGTAGTATAGCTAGGTAGAAGTGGTTAATTAGCTACTAATTTAATTATTAGCTTAGTAGCTACTTAAGGTTTAGTTATCTTATTAGATTTTCAGTGCATATTTATATTAGGAATTTGTAAAGTAATTGCATAAAACCATAAGGTAATCTAGATTGTCAGTATTGTAATTCCAAAATGCACTTTAAATGAAAGTATATAATATATGTTAAGAAACATATAAAATAGTATTGTAGTAGTAGACAGCTGACATATCTATTAAGTTCAATTAATAGTATGAAAGACTCACTATTGTTTTTTCTATGCCATCTTTTCATCCACTAGGTTAAAATAAATGACCTAAAGAATAATTCACCCTTCGAAAAGCCTATGCATACATTATTATTATTGCTACATGTACATCTTAATTTTATATATATCAACTTTATAGGAAACAAGTGCATGGAAGTAAAGGCGTTGAGTTTGTCTGCCAATCTATCCACATTAGATCTAAAAATAGAAGATGGTTACATAAAAAATGAAGCACCAAAGCTCCCTGCCTGCTGTGTTGTATATTTCCCCTGCTGTGTTGTATATTTCCCATGCTGTGTTATACATTTCTCCTGCGGTGTTATATAGTTCCCCTGCTGCATTGTATATTTCTCCTGCTGTGTTGTATATTTCTCCTGCTGTGTTATATATTTCCCCTGCTGTGTTATATATTTCTCCTGCTGTGTTGTGTATTTCTCCTGCTGTGTTATATATTTCTCCTGCTGTGTTATATATTTCTCCTGCTGTGTTGTATATTTCTCCTGCTGTGTTGTATATTTCTCCTGCTGTGTTGTATATTTCTCCTGCTGTGTTATATATTTCTCCTGCTGTGTTATATATATTTCTCCTGCTGTGTTATATATTTCTCCTGCTGTGTTGTATATTTCTCCTGCTGTGTTGTATATTTCTCCTGCTGTGTTGTGTATTTCTCTTGCTGTGTTATATATTTCTCCTGCTGTGTTATATATTTCTCCTGCTGTGTTGTGTATTTCTCCTGCTGTGTTATATATTTCTCCTGCTGTGTTATATATTTCTCCTGCTGTGTTGTATATTTCTCCTGCTGTGTTGTATATTTCTCCTGCTGTGTTGTATATTTCTCCTGCTGTGTTATATATTTCTCCTGCTGTGTTATATATATTTCTCCTGCTGTGTTATATATTTCTCCTGCTGTGTTGTATATTTCTCCTGCTGTGTTGTATATTTCTCCTGCTGTGTTGTGTATTTCTCCTGCTGTGTTATATATTTCTCCTGCTGTGTTATATATTTCTCCTGCTGCGTTGTATATTTCTCCTGCTGTTCTCCTGCTGTGTTATATATTTCTCCTGCTGTTCTCCTGCTGTGTTGTATATTTCTCCTGCTGTGTTGTATATTTCTCCTGCTGTGTTATATATTTCTCCTGCTGTGTTGTGTATTTCTCCTGCTGTGTTATATATTTCTCCTGCTGTGTTTTATATTTCTCCTGGCTGTGTTGTATATTTCTCCTGCTGTGTTGTATATTTCTCCTGCTGTGTTTGTATATTTCTCCTGCTGTGTTTATATATTGCTCCTGCTGTGTTATATATTTCTCCTGCTGTGTTATCTATTTCCCTCCTGCTGTGTTAGTATTTCTCCTGCTGTGTTTATATTTCTCCTGCTGTGTAGATTTTCTCCTGCTGTGTATATTCTCCTGCTGTGTTTCTATTTCCTCCTGCTGTTTATATATATTTCTCCTGTTATATATTTCTCCTGTGTGTGTGTATTTCTCCTGCTGGGTGTTATATATTTAAAAAAAATTCTCAGTCTGTGTTATATTTTCTCCTGCTGTGTTGTATATTTCTCCTGCTGTGTTGTATATTTCTCCTGCTGTGTTATATATTTCTCCTGCTGTTCTCCTGCTGTGTTTCTCCTGCTGTGTTATATTTTTCTCCTGCTGTGTTGTATATTTCTCCTGCTGTGTATATTTTCTCCTGCTGTTCTCCGCTGTGTTGATATTTCTCCTGCTGTGTTGTATATTTCTCCTGCTGTGTTATATATTTCTCCTGCTGTGTTATATATTTCTCCTGCTGTTCTCCTGCTGTGTTGTATATTTCTCCTGCCGTGTTATATATTTCTCCTGCTGTGTTGTATATTTCTCCTGCTGTGTTGTATATTTCTCCTGCTGTGTTATATATTTCCCCTGCTGTGTTGTGTATTTCTCCTGCTGTGTTATATATTTCTCCTGCTGTGTTATATATTTCCCCTGCTGTGTTTTATATATTTCCCCTGCTGTGTTGTGTATTTCTCCTGCTGTGTTATATATTTCTCCTGCTGTGTTATATATTTCCCCTGCTGTGTTTTATATATTTCCCCTGCTGTGTTGTGTATTTCTCCTGCTGTGTTATATATTTCTCCTGCTGTGTTATATATTTCCCCTGCTGTGTTTTATATATTTCCCCTGCTGTGTTGTGTATTTCTCCTGCTGTGTTATATATTTCTCCTGCTGTGTTATATATTTCCCCTGCTGTGTTTTATATATTTCCCCTGCTGTGTTGTGTATTTCTCCTGCTGTGTTATATATTTCTCCTGCTGTGTTATATATTTCCGCTGCTGTGTTGTATATTTCTCCTGTCGTGTGTGCATTTGTACTTGGTCAGTTATCAGCTATAAATATGATATATCCAAAAGGCAATGGGCAAGTTTTGTTTCACACGATATTATTCTAAAGTTTAGCTATTTGACTACATCATGTAGCTAGCTATATTTGTCTTTTCCACTTTAAGTGAATAAAACAGATAAAATAATAGCGTAAATACGTACATTGTGAGCTGGCTCTCGGCTCCGTGGAGCGGTCGTAGCAAGCACGCACGCAGGTGGACAGCTTATTGTACGCTGCCACCAGGTCCGACGCCTAGGCAATCTCTTTAAGTTTACTTATTAAGATATAGAACGGACTGAAGTTACAAAAATGATGGTGGGTGGTTTTATACAAAGTGAACAACTCCACCCACCGGAAATGAATATACAAGACAACCAACTACACGTGGCCAAATAACCATAAAAGGAAAACAACAAATGCAACACTAACTGACATGCGCAAAATACGTATACAACTGAATAAACTGAATGAAGCAAACTGAATACATAGAATAATACATATATCTCTGTCTCTATCTTTCTCTTTCTCTGTCTTCCTTGTCTCCTCCATCTCTATCTTCTCGAATGTGGGCTCGCTTGTCCTGGGAGCCCACATCCATATACATAAAAACAAGCAAACAAACAAACAAAAAAAAAGCAATGAAAGGTTTTGTTTAGTATTCAGTGTTTATAAGACAAAGTTTTCAAACTCTTTAGAAGAAGTTGGTGTAGTGGTAATGTTGATAGTGCAACCATGTAAATTACTGAAAGATTTATTGCCAGGAACAGAGTGTCTTGACGATTGTGAATGTTGGTGAAATTGGTATTTTCCATCTTATACTGATCATTTGGGTTGCTCAAAATGTTTTAGATTTCTTGATCTTTTTCTTTAATTTCATCTTTCGTAGTTACGCAAAGCTTCCAGTGACTTGTGCGCTATTCTCTTCTGTATTATTTCTCCTGAATCCCGCATCAAACATTTGAGTAGCGGAGTTAGCTACCAAACTATGGTTGGTAAATGATCCCTCAATGCCTGCCAATGATGGAAACTATAGTAGAATATTATTCATGTTTTAATAATTATGTTCCATAATATAATATTTGATTTAATATATATATATATAAAGTTTTCCGTCAACAATAAATTTAGGAATATGCTATGTATTGTATATCAGGTTATTCCTCAATATTTGTACTTAATTTATCTTACCCAAAATGACTTATATTTGCTTTATTAGTATCACATGATTATGATTTGAAGTTAAATGGTAAAAAATTTGGTCTAGATATGGTATCTATTTGCAATTGGTGTAGTGGTTTTGCTGTGCAGACACATCATTTGTATTGCTCCAAGGTTATTATAGATATTCCTCGTATCGAGAAGTACAGAAATCTACAATGAAACATATATTTTTCTAACCATAGGGACAAAGTAGTAAGCAATGCTTTTCTGAGCTGCTTGAAATAAAATGTTTAACTTACTCATCACATTCCATCTGCTCTATAACAGAGCTCGATCATAGACTAGATGAAGGTTAAATACAAGTTTGTGGATGGAATATAGATTTTTAACTATGCTTCACTTTACCGCTTTTCAGTTTCCTAAATATACATTTCAAATGAATTCAGTACTGCCGGAGTTATAAGGGAATAATGGAAAGGGTCCTTTTGACCATGCAATGTGTATAAACAATGGTGTATAAATACATTTCTTAGCCCAAATAACTCAAAGAAGTGATTACATAAATTAATAATAATAAAGTGATTTCTATGCAAAATTTTTTAGAAACTTTTTTAACGAGAATTACTCTCAGCCAATTTCTAAATAATGTGTCATTTACACTTGCTTCATGTAAAATTGATTTCTATGTGTGATTAACAAAACATGTCACAATAAAAACTCATATAAATTAGCTCACTTACCTGCTGTAGTAGTAGTTGAGTAATCATTTTTTACACTCGTCATTGTATTAGGACTACATGTTGGAGTAGTTGATGATGTAGATGTGTTAATAATACCAGATGAAGGACAATCTTATGTAGAATTATAAAACGATACCTCAGCAAGATAATATCCTACTGGAAGTTGATCATAAATCATGGTTGAAAATGATAAAGTGATTGTTTTAGTAGCAATGGCATGGAATATGCCACATGTTCTTATTAGGTAGTCATGACCTGTGACTGACAGTAGTTGTAATTTTATTTCCTGCAAATTTAAGTATAACCTTTCTTGCTGCTCCTATATTTTCTTGGGGACAAGTTAACATTACTATTTCAAATGCTTCCATATCAGAAGAAGAATTAGAGAATTCAAATGTAATAGTAGTACTAAGATTAAGTACTAGTAGTTGACTTGCCCAACACACGTGTTGTATTTCTTCCAGAGAGTGATGGAATAACTCCATCAAATAAAACACTACTTTGTGGAGTAGTACATACTTGACTACCATCTACAGCTATTAAGTAAAGTAGTGGAACAGTTGCCATTTCTGGCATATTGGGAAAAAATAAGTAGTACAAAAGAATAAATTGAGTTTATACTAAATGAAGAGAACAGTAGTTCATCCTCAAACTAAGTTCCTCTTCCCACCACTAATAAAGTTTTCCCCTCCCCCAATAAATGATGCCCAATTCAGCATGTGTACCAATATCAAAATATACAGCCTCACATATTTTTCATCCCCTCTAAGCAAATTTTGTGTCTTAACCCTATAACTCATTTAGCTAGCAGCATATTATAATTAATATGACTATTAGTGCTAGCAAAAAAACAACTTAGTCTTTTAAGAGTGTAACTGTAGCATAGAAGTACTCCTTAACTGTATTTGAAATGTTTGGTAGCCCGTTAATTGTCGTACCTCAGCTGTAAAGTACTTGTGCACATCAAGTGGTCCTGGCTTCAAACCACTGTTACAACCTATAATCTTTTAATCTGTATTGTTTGACAAAAGCCAGTAAATGAGAGCGAATACATTTAATAAGTGAAAGAAGGCTGATAAAGAAGTTGTGAATAATAGAATGTCATGAATATAAAGAATCATTAGAAAAAAAAAGAATTGAATTTAAAATTGAAAAGTTCGATTGCCCATTGGTTGTTGTAGTTCAGTGGTAGAGCCCTCGTGTGCTAATAAGCTAGTGGTCCTGGGCTTAAACCTGTGACAGCCAAATATTTTAAACTGTGTATTGTTAAGAAAAATAGCTTGTAAAAGAGAAAGAATAAATCTAATCGCAGTAAAAGAGGGCTGAGAAAGAAATTGTGAATTATCCAAAACAAGTATTTTATGAATTAAAACTAAAACCTAAATTAAAGTGTACAGTTCAAGCACCGGCTTATACCATTTTTGTTGTCTTGAAGTCAATGTAGTCTTTAACTGTACAGTGAATGTGAACTTGTAGTCACCATTTCACCATAAACTATATCATATGTAAACTAAATGTAAAATTCATCCCCCACACCCCACCCACAATTGTAATGTTCCTACTCCTCCGCTAATTGCATTTATACTTATTAAGCCACATCCTGCATGATACTTCTAGTAAAGTTTCTACTGGAATATTTCTAGAAAGTCCAATATTATTTTTAAAACATTATTCAGAGCAATTTAAATGTCAGTCTGGAATTGTATACGTATATTGCCATAATTATGCTGAGTCATACGAAATATAAGTATAGCTTAAATTAATAAAATGCAAATAATGGTTCTTTATGATTATACCACCAAACAAACTAAGTGTACAACAATACTGTGATAATAATAGACTCAGCAAAAGTTAAATAGCTAGGTGAAGATATTGTTTAGCTAGAGGTGTCATTCAGTGTTAAAAAATAGAGATTGCGAATGGTCCCATAGCTGTGATAGCCTTAGATTTTCCATTCATTACGGTTCCCCAGTGTCTACATAGCTATATTATGTACAACTTACATAGCTATATTATGTACAACTTAACATAGAAAGATGCAATGATACTGCTGTACCTTTTTGCCAATAAGTAGTGAAAACTAAGAAAGATTGGAGGATGATAGCTATCGCTGCAACTTTATTACCAAAACCTTCAGTCAACCTCAACCAAGCTGCCTTACAAAGCACATCTTTTGTTATTATTGGTAAGTTTAGTAGCTTTACCTTGTTTAACTTTCAGTTCCTATGTATCCACAAAATGAGATACTTATGAAGTTAAAATACCATTTGTATTGTTGTTTCTACATAATATAATATCACAATAATACTGACACTACTACGATGCTCAAAGTAACACCATTTGGCTTCATTATTTCTCTTTTCTACTTAATATTATCGGATAAACATTACCAGCAACAATTATGAATATCCTATGTCTATTTAACAAATTATATACATGATAAAAATGATTTAACGGAATAGTTATTTACTGTAAATTGAAAGTCAATTCTGATATTGTTTACATACCAATTGAGGGAAGAAAATAATGATATTTGCATCCTCTGAGATAGCTATAACTAGTTATAGTTAATTCAGGGTATGACATTAAAAAAATTGAGATCAGTAAAAGACAGTTAAATCCAACATAGCTAGTTCATGGCTATCTACTAGATGCCTTGTTGAAGAAGTGTTGAGTATAGCTCATCTTAATATACACTTATCATTACAGTAGATTAGCTGCTTGAGTAGCTAATTGATGAGGAACTGAAGTACAAGCTGATCTAATAATTGTAAAATGAGACCCCAAAATTATACATTGGAATGGATAAATCAGGAAAAGCAATAGTATTAACTGAATCAACAATGTATATCCTTGTCACATGATCAGATAATCACATGACATGTGATTAATGCTCAGCTATTCAATGACTAACTAGTTTGATTTCCAAACTGTTTAGATAGTACAAAAATTCTATCGAGAAGAAATAGCTATGCTATGACAAGTATGCTAAATGAAGGACTACAAAATTCAAGTGTAATCATATACTACCAAGACTATATGAAGTAACTCGTACTGGAATTCCCTATATAGATAGTATAATTTCCAATTCACAATTAATGATATTCACACTAATATATTTTAAATAGAGTTATAGATACTTTGTAATGTATTAGTTGAGTAGTCATAACCTGCATTAATCATTGTTGGAGTAGTTGCTGATGTGTAATTATACCTGAGTAGCTTAGAGTATTAGTAAATGTAACTTATTAGCTAGCAAACCTTGCAACTGACTCACGATTCATAAAATATCCTCAGCTACACTCCTACAACTGGGTCATTATGAATGACAGATTAGGTATTCCCCCCAGAATATGTGTACAATCAGTATCATCTAATATGATTTCTTGATAGAGTGTAATAAATTAGCTAGCTATATACATTTTAATAAGCTTTTTTTAGCATTTAACTATAAGGTACATAGATATAAATAAGAAATACAACATAGCTATGCCTTGCAGGGAAGGTTTTTGAGTATTGTTTATAGCAAGAATAATTTTTTTAGCTAGGGTAGTTACAGAAAAGTATCACAGCCAACTCCTAACTCTAATATGTACGTTAAAAAACAACCTATTATTATCCTTTTGAAGTTCACTGTCTCCTACTGGAGTTATTAAACAACAATTAATACATGCAACTTCCAATACTCTACTGTTACATTCTCCTCTTTGATTAGCTATTAGTTAGTTTATTGTATTGGTTGTTTAACTGGGGACACATTCACTTAAACAGTAACACTGAAAAATGTATATATAATATTAATGTACGTATATATATATATATATTACTTAAGAAAATTCCTTCACTAGAATACTTTCCAGAATCAGAATGTACATTGTATTTTTTAAAACAATTGACTTAACTGATGGTGCATAATATTTAGTATAGAGGGCGAGAATTTAGACAGCTCTATACACATCCGTAAAACCTTGTATACTATTTTTGTATACTATATATATAGCTATTTGTAACAACAGATAAAGCTGTAATCTATGCAGTAAACTTAAACATACCAAACAGTTTATAATATAATAATATATAATATATATAATATAATATATTTAGTGAAGAGGACTGTTTAACACTTGTAGCTACTTAATTGTAGTAAACTTTGAACAATATATGGATACTATATTTTATATTAAAATACAGAAGTAATGGGCATCCTTATGTTCTTTCTTATGTAAATAGTGCTAATTAAAAGTCCAATAAGTTGTAACAGGATCCAAGTCCTAGATGTGTTAGAATGTTCACAGTCAGCAGTAATGTTAACGGAGAAGATGTGATGAAAAATTAAAGTAGAGGCTTAGACATGTTAACGTTGATGTCCTTTGTCAGATAATTGTATATCATTTCCTTTCTAATAGTATTAAAAAAATTTAACTGATTTAAAATTCTCAAACATAACATTTTGTAAACAACACACTGCTTCACTTTTACCTATTTCTTGTGGCCACAAAGTGGAAAACATTGGAGTAAAAAGTGAGGACAGATAAGATATAGCTATTCAACTGTTTATTGAACCTCAGTTACCATCTCAAAATAACCCTCTAAAGTATATATATATATATATACCTATTCTGAGTGTACTCCTTGACATTCCCCACATTGATCAGATAGAGATACTGTGAAGATGTTGTGCTGGACTACCTATGTGACTTAATATTGGAATATTTGACTAATAGGTCATCCAGACACTTCTTTTTAGCATTAAAAAAGGCAATTTAATGTTGTAGTCTTTCTTTTTTATAGTTCACATTGATCATCTGTAGAATGTCACTTGGAGCTAGAGGAATGTTAGGTGGTATTGTTATTGTCTGCAATGACTTAATATTCTGTTCTTTGATCCATTCATATTCTGGGGCTTCTAACTTCTGAGATTCAATAGAATGCACTCTTTCAAATTGTAAGTGCACTCCCCTTGAATTTTTCAGTAAATCTTTAATAGAGGTGAAATTGGTGCAAGCTTGGGAACATATTAGTCCTGCAGGGAATCA
>WLWD01004270.1_pt1 | contig 33514 bp, 30 predicted proteins | sample 6712731 | NCBI WGS metagenome assembly WLWD01 (sample SAMN12718690, study PRJNA576275) | sponge metagenome | isolation source: marine sponge | host: Mycale hentscheli | place: New Zealand: South Island, Marlborough, Capsize Point | collected 2014-11-01
TAGAACAATAGCTGTGAGTCTACTAGAGACTGGTCTATCTAGGATAGAACAATAGCTGTGAGTCTACTAGAGACTGGTCTATCTAGGATAGAACAATAGCTGTGAGTCTACTAGAGACTGGTCTATCTAGGATAGAACAATAGCTGTGAGTCTACTAGAGACTGTGGTCTATCTAGGATAGAACAATAGCTGTGAGTGAGTCTACTAGAGACTGTGGTCTATCTAGGAGACTACTGCAGCAATATTTTATAGCGAGTGTATTTCCGCTCTTTGCTCAATCCTAAGTATTATACTGACCAACATGTAGTGTATGGGCCAAGTATATATTGTATGGGAATGTCGGGATAATCTGCTGCTGGTACAGTAATATATATCACCACACACTCACTATGTTGACCGTCTCAGTATATATGTGTGTAGGTGCAGTGTATGCAGCTATCTGGATATATTGGTGCATAAAGGTATATATCTTAGGGCATTCCAGTGATAGCAGTGTGTATGTTTGTGTGTATGTGCATATAGGAGTGGAAGAGGCGTGACTACGTGTGGAAATGTGCTCTAACGGTTGTATTGACATCTGCATTAGTTCTGCTCGAGGTTAGTGAAGTGAGCGAGCGAGTAGTTCTGTTGAATACAGTGTGTCGTTTCATAAATAGTGTCCTAAGATTTGTGTTGAGTGTTCCATGACTGATATTTGCAGCTGTTGGACTTTCCTCCTATTGGTTGGGTTCTTGATGCTCATGCTCTCTGGCATCTATCCACTATTCCTCTGCCCTTGCTCTGGTATAGGTCAGTCACTGTAGTTCATGTATGCACCATAATACATTTACCTATTCATGTGGTGTGTGTGTGTGTGTGCTACAGTTTCCTCACTGATGATGCCAAGTATGAAGTAACTAGATTCAAAGAGTTTTAGACAATTATTAATAATTACTTATAATCTCATTCAGATCATTTTATTCCATGCTATCTGACAATAATTTTATTCATTCAATTAATGTTGCTACTGACTAAGGTAATCTTCTCTTTACGTTTTGTTCAAATTGTGTTTCATTTGCGACATTGCCAGCAGGACTGTAATTAGCCACGACGTAAGAACGGTTGCCACACACCACCTTGGCAGCGCCCATGTGCGTAGTGGCTGCCCACACTAGTTGCGTGAAGTGTCCAGTACCGTTCTGGTAACCAGGCCTATTGAAGTCGTACTGCTCTACTTCTTGATACCACATTTCTGCAGTTTCTGCTCCCGTCAACTCTGCTCCCATTTTGTACGCCAAGTTCTGGCCAAATCCCTTGTAGTTTCCGTGCTCTAACGTACCGGACTCCGCAAGTGTTTCAGCCCAACCCTTTGCTCTTGCAGCGGCTAGCGACGACCACGCCAGAGGAGGACTACCGTGTTGTGCACGCTGCTTGTTATGAGCAGAGTGCAAAGAGCGGCCAAAATCTGCATAGAAAATGCCATTTTGTTACTTATAGTCTTACCTGGCGTTATCTATAATGTACCGTCCCTCGCTCCGCTGCAGCAGCAACCCATCTCGCAAGTTTGCGGTTTCTAGGCTGGCTAAAAAATTATATATTTGTACTGACATCTGCATGACCCTTTACCGTATGAAACTAAGTTGACAAATATTATTCCAAACAAGTAGAGCCAAGAGAAGAAATGTCAGATATCACACACACACAAAAAAAGTATAGATCGTTTTAGTAGCACGTGCCTTATGTCACCAGTAACAGGAATAAAAACGTGGCACAAATGTATTGAGAATGTTTTCTTCCAGAGGACAAATCTTGCGGGCATACAACTCCATCGTATAACAGAACACCATAATGGACACGCCCATATGGAGACCAATATGGAGGAAGTAGTTCCAGCCCACTTTATGACTGGGTCGCACCAGTGTCAGCAATGCTACAAACACACATACATACACACACTGAGGGCTCACACCTTTGGTCATATTTAAAAGCAAACTGCCATATGTATAGGTAGCTCAAGAATACATTTTTAGCTGTGTACCAATTTATTCCACATAGCTATTAATTGCAGCGTTTGTTAATCCTTGACTAAGTTCTAGATAGGGACCCAGTCCCACGAGTATGGCTAGGTCCATCAAATGTTTGCTCCTACAATCAAATGCCTCCTACCTGTAAATACATAACTAGTGATGTGCTTGAACACAAATGGCGAGCGAGCCTAAAACTACACTATTATTATATGATTGATTTTAACTTCTAACACTCAAAGATACTAAAAATAATGTCGAGTTTTTAAATTGGTAAAGGTATTTAAATGCCATAGTAACCACTCGCAGCAACTGTTTGAATTGGAAAAAAACAAACAAAAAAAAACAAAAAAACAGCCAAACAAAACGATAAACAATTCTATTTCTACGGTGATAGGGATAATGATCAATAAACCGGAAGATTCTGTTTAGTGAAGTTTGGGACAGGGTGGACTACCAAGCAAACACAAAAATACGCGAAGGTCAAAGTACAAATGACATACGTACGTCCCCACATATATAAACAAATATTCCCAATTTTCAATTGAGTTACCCCTGATAGTGTCTCGCTCACTTGCCAATTATAGCTAATTAATGCTCACCTCCAAACACGGAGAACTGTATCACTAGCACGGGCATGACGAACCTCATGGGAGCCCACAACACATACTCATGACACAGACCTGATATCAGAATAGTAGGGAACACTGCCACCTTATTGTACAGCTTGCTCCGAAACAACTACACACACATAGAAACATACATACACACAACATTGAGCACATGATAAAACATGTAATAGTTTCTCCTGTTGTGGTAGGTGTGGTCAACTCACATCTTTCATATCCTGATAGATGTAGGCCTTGATCCAGTCATGGATGATTAAATTCCATTTCCTGTGATAGTCGGAAAATGATGTACACGTCCACCAGTCCTGAAGCCAAAAACAATTACCATGGCAACCAATTAACTCCATACCAATTAATAACAGTCTTAGCATATGATTGCAGAATAGGTAAGGTGTGAGTACTACTTAACATAGATGCTTACCAAGTAAAATTCTCTGTCGGCAAATCTGAGAAGCTCTCCAAAGAGGTTGCTCCAAGATTCCAGTAAGATATAGCAGGCCATGAAATGTATCAACATCCCCCACAGCATACAGTGAAGAAAGGTTACAAGCATCTCCTTACTGTCCACCCTGTACCAAATACATTTGCTACTGTCCACCCTGTACCAAATACACATGCTACAGTCCACCCTATACAAGATACCTTACCACTATTTTTCTCAACCATACTCGCTATTCACCCCACCTTACCCGTTATTCTCTTCCACCTTACCCGCTATTCACCCCACCTTACCCGCTATTCACCCGCTATTCACCCCACCTTACCCGTTATTCACCCCACCTTACCCGCTATTCACCCCACCTTACCCACTATTCACCCCACCTTATTCACCCCACCTTACCCGCTATTCTCCCCACCTTACCCGTTATTCTCCCCACCTTACCCGTTATTCGCCTCCACCTTACCCAAATGGGAACAATGAGTAAGGTGATGTAAGTGTGTCAGTACACGATGTGTACCACTACTAACCAACTGTGGTATAACTTGAAGAAAATAGTAGTGATGTACGTAGTAGCAAAGCACAACTAGTAAAGATAAGAGAGCAGCTGCTCTTCAACACAGTACAACCCACAACAATCACATCCATATCTCTTTACACTGCCAATGTAACCTAGAGGAAACTTTAGGATAAAAAAAGGGGGGGAGGAAGGGAGGAGCATTGAGACTTTTCCCTAAGCTGAGCTCCCCCTAAACAGGGCTGCCTCCCTCCTCCCCCTCCCATAGAACCCTCCCTGTCCCATCCACAAATGAAGCTTCCTTAATCTATAATTCTAAAGTCACACCTCACAGTAAATAGCCACACCTCACAGTAAATAGCCGCACCTCACAGTACATAGCCACACCTCACAGTAAATAGCCACACCTCATAGTATAACTTCAAAGTACATAGCCACACCCTCTAACTGAAGTTTTCCTCACATACACAAAGTTCTGTATCGAAGCATTAACTGCTACCAATAATTACATTAGAGCCACGCCTCTTAGAATAGTACAGCACTCACTTCTTCACTTGAGCACCAAATACTTCCTTTGTTACTATGATGATAAATGTGACAGATATGGCAAACTAATAAAAGGATATTATTATATCATCATTACATCATCACTAATTAAAGAAACTTACTTTCATAAAATGAGCAAAAACTCGCAGCCAGCTAGTCCGTGGAATTCTAACACACACACACACATATATATATACACACACACATACACTAATACACACAACTTGCAGCGATAATCGAAAAAGATACTATAGGAAGATACAAAATTTTATCAAATAACTTCATACATATAAATTCAAGCTCCCTAACCTCACCTGGGATACAAGGGGACCAACACCCAACCTCACCTGGGATACAAGGGGACCAACACCTAACCTCACCTGGGATACAAGGGGACCAACACCTAACCTCACCTGGGATACAAGGGGGCCAACACCTAACCTCACCTGGGATACAAGGGGACCAACACCCAACCTCACCTGGGATACAAGGGGACCAACACCTAACCTCACCTGAAATACAAGGGGACCAACACCTAACCTCACCTGGGATACAAGGGGACCAACACCTAACCTCACCTGGGATACAAGGGGACCAACACCTAACCTCACCTGGGATACAAGGGGGCCAACACCTAACCTCACCTGGGATACAAGGGGGCCAACACCCAACCTCACCTGGAATACAAGGGGACCAACACCTAACCTCACCTGGGATACAAGGGGGCCAACACCCAACCTCACCTGGGATACAAGGGGGCCAACACCTAACCTCACCTGGGATACAAGGATACCAACATTCAAGTCCCTAGCCTCACCTGGGATAGTTGTCTCTGTAGAGTAGTGTAGGGGCAAACAGAAAGTAGAGGTACTGTGAGAAGGAGCCCACTTGGGGGGACATTTGTCCAGCATACCAGACAGCTGGACCAGTTCTGTCCTCCTCATTCCACGGATACAGGACTTTGTACGCATTCTCACGCACAAACGATATCCCCTTCATTGTAAACCTCAGCTACAAACACACATACACAGAGAGCAACATGGTAGAGTGTCACTGTACTGGTAAGGGACGGCATCACTATAATGATAAGGGACGGCATCACTATAATGATAAGGGGTCAACATTGTGCTATGAAGGGGTCATCGCTGTGCTGTTAAGGGGTGGTCACTGTGCTGGTAAGGGGTGGTCGCTGTGCTGGTAAGGGTTGGTCACTGTGTGTGCTGGCAAGGTCGTCACTGCGCTGATAAGGGGTCGTTGCTGTGCTGTTCAGGGGTCGACACTGTGCTGGTAAGGGGTGGTCACTGTGCTGATAAGGGGTCGTTGCTGTGCTGGTAAGGGATGGTCACTGTGCTGGTAAGGGATGGTCATTGTGCTGGTAAGGGTGGTCACTGTGCTGGTAAGGGTGGTCACTGTGCTGGTAAGGGTGGTCACTGTGCTGGTAAGGGGTCGTCATTGTGCTGGTAAGGGATGGTCACTGTGCTGGTAAGGGTGGTTGCTGTGCTGGTAAGGAGTGGTAATTGTGTTGGTAAGGGGTGGTCGCTGTGCTGGTAAGAATGGTTCCTGTGCTGGTAAAAAGTGGTAATTGTGCTGGTAAGGGGTGGTCGCTGTGCTGGTAAGGGGTGGCAACTGTGCTGGTAAGGGGTAGTAGCTGTGCTGGTAAGGGGTGGTCACTGAAGGGGTCTTTCGTGTGGTGTATTGCTATGATGTTAAGGGTATCACCATAGTTGCAATCGATATCAATATGGGATATTTCTACAGTCATGCGAAAAAGGTTGCCACTACCGTAATAAATGGGTAACGGTCATCACATTTACCTCTTCTATCGATAGCACCAAGGCAGGGACAGGAGGAAGGTCAAGGTTCACAATAGATGTCACCACGACAACATGACCAATTATGTTGTAAACAATAAAAAATAACAGAAAGAACACATCTGAAGCAAAGCCAAGAAGTGGGCGTGTCCACATCCACACCTATAAGCACACACATATTTAATCTTGTGATTATTAATCAATTCCTTGCAATTCAATATTTTAGCTTAGCTAGTAGCATTAAAATCTATATAATATTCACAAAACGTTTCGGCTTGTAAGCCTTCTGAAATATAGTAGCAATGAAAATGTACGACACTATCAATTCCTTATTGGGCGAGCGAAGCGAGACCCTCACTAACGAGTCTCAATTGAGATTTTGGTATATATTATATATATATGTCAGAGTCCAAAGAGGTCAATGCGTGTCCTTCCCCAGAGGCTACCTTAAAACGTAAACATTAGCCCGGGGCAAGAAATTGAGAAAAGACTTTGAAATAATCACAAGAAAAATAAAGACAAAGAGCTACGGAGACAGAAGGGGGAAGACATTCACAGTTAGGTCTTACAAACTTAGCAGAGTTTATGGTATTAGTGGCAGTGGTAAGTTATCTTGGATAATATGCTGGTAGCCATAGCTATACACCGTATGTAACATATTTGTTCTTGCTTGAAAATCCATTGTTGAATGGTCAAGCTACTAAGGAATACAATCTAATGCTTCGTCTACTAGAGCTCTGGTACAGTACAGCATTGTCAACAGGGAAGGCAGCAGCTAGCTTAAGAATCCTCTGGTTAAACAATCTTTACTCGTATCATCCTCAGTAATTTGATTGCTGAACGCTTGAAGGTCAATTGTCCAATAGTCAAGTTGCGAAGAAAATACAAAGTAAGTCTTATGCTGGTATATTAAGTGTGTGTGTGTGTAGTCTCATGCTGGTATATTAAGTGTGTGTAGTCTTATGCTGGTATATTAAGTGTGTGTGTGTGTAGTCTTATGATGGTATATTAAGTGTGTGTGTGTGTAGTCTTATGCTGGTATATTAAGTGTGTGTGTGTGTGTGTGTGTACAGTGTGTTGCTAAAGAATAGCACAAGTAAATACATTTAACAAAGAAATGTTTTAAATGGTTAGCATTCAAATTTGAATTTCAATCAGATCAGCTCACTCGACATTTGTGCTGAAGCACATCACTAGTATTATCATATGCTCCACTAGTTATAAAACATTAAAATTAGATTGAAACTGTCTCACCTAAAGAGGTCTGGAAAAAAAGCAAAGGAAAAATGTGAAAAAATCTTAGTTGTCGCCAGGGATTCCAACCCAGGGCCACTGGCTTTAGCCACCAGTGCTCTAACCACTGAGCTACGACAACCCTCGACAACCCAGGGCCACTGGCTTTAGCCACCAGTGCTCTAGCCACTGAGCTACGACAACCCTCGACAACCCAGGGCCACTGGCTTTAGTCACCAGTGCTCTAAACCACTGAGCTACGAAACCCCGAACCCAGGGCCATGGCTTTTGTCACGAGTGCTCCAACACGAGCTACGACAACCCTCGACAACCCAGGGCCACTGGCTTTAGTCACCAGTGCTCTAACCACTGAGCTACGACAACCCTCGACAACCCAGGGCCACTGGCTTTAGCCACCAGTGCTCTAACCACTGAGCTACAACAACCCTCGACAACCCAGGGCCACTGGCTTTAGTCACCAGTGCTCTAACCACTGAGCTACGACAACCCTCGACAACCCAGGGCCACTGGCTTTAGTCACCAGTGCTCTAACCACTGAGCTACGACAACCCTCGACAACCCAGGGCCACTGGCTTTAGCCACCAGTGCTCTAACCACTGAGCTACGACAACCCAGGGCCACTGGCTTTAGTCACCAGTGCTCTAACCACTGAGCTACGACAACCCTCGACAACCCAGGGCCACTGGCTTTAGCCACCAGTGCTCTAACCACTGAGCTATGACAACCCTCGACTTCCAAGACTCACGTTTTCCCTTTATACTGTTGCGTGTATAGGTGAGAAAGTTTCAATCTAGTTTTTATGAAGGGTCAGAACTTGATAACATTTAAATTATAAACACAAACACAACAACAAGGTGAGAGAGTGGTAACTATAAACACAAACACAACAACAAGGTGAGAGAGTGGTAACTATATACACAAACACAACAACAAGGTGAGAGAGTGGTAACTATATACACAAACACAACAACAAGGCGAGAGAGTGGTAACTATATACACAAACACAACAACAAGGTGAGAGAGTGGTAACTATAAACACAAACACAACAACGAGGTGAGAGAGTGGTAACTATAAACACAAACACAACAACAAGGTGAGAGAGTGGTAACTATATACACAAACACAACAACAAGGTGAGAGAGTGGTAACTATAAACACAAACACAACAACAAGGTGAGAGAGTGGTAACTAGTGCTAGTACATGATGTGATAGACATGTGTACCTTGAACCCTGGATAGACCAATAGTGACGCTACTTGCAGAGGAATCCAGATAACCAGAGCCATCAACTGCAGATCCAGTGGACCAAACCCGCTATTGTAATACGCCATATTCAGTGGGAGGGGACAGTGGGAAGAGGCAGTGGGAGGAGACAGTGGGAGGGGACAGTGGGAGGGGACAGTGGGAGGGGACAGTGGGAGGAGACAGTGGGAGGGGACAGTGGGAGGAGACAGTGGGAGGGGACAGTGGGAGGAGACAGTGGGAGGGAGGAGGGTGATGTTAGGGTAAGGTGTGGACATAGATAAAAATATACTCACATGCCAGCCTGCACTGTGTCCTTGAGCATAGAGTGAGCTATGCCAGTGATGATCATGATAATGAAGGCATGAGAGAGAGCTTGGAAATGCTTGTCATTTCTGGACAGTTCACTGAACACACACACACACACACACACACACACGTGCATGCATACACACATACATACACCCATGCATACATACACATATTCATACACCCATGCACCTACACACACTACAATGTGTATAGACATGCAACAGATAAGGAACTGATGGACCAAATCATTAGACAACAGCCACTGTGTCTAAGTTAACACACTCATACAAACACGTATACAAACTAGAAGTAGCTTAACATCATCACTAACACGCACACACACACACACAAAACTATCATACAATTTCTAGTGCTTTAGTAAGAGGTTTATTCCTGATTCAACTTCTTAGTTCAGGTCCTAATGGCTCACAGCAGATATTACATATGAGAAACTGTAAAATTTACTACACGTATAAAGATACTGCACCAGTATTGTACTGTATTGTATTGTACTGTATTGTACTAGCTACGGAGTGTTCCCTATCCTAGTGTTGGAGGCCCAGATGTTCCCTGTACCAGATGTCCCACCGTACCAGATGTCCCACCGTACCAGATGTCCCCTCTACCAGATGTCCCACCGTACCAGATGTCCCACCGTACCAGATGTCCCACCGTACCAGATGTCCCACCGTACCAGATGTCCCACCATACCAGATGTCCCCCGTACCAGATGTCCCCCGTACCAGATGTCCCACCATACAAGATGTCCTACTGTACCAGATGTCCCACCGTACCAGATGTCCCCTGTACCAGATTTCCCTGTACCAGATGTCCCCTGTACCAGATGTCCCTGTACCAAATGTCCCCTGTACCAGAATCCATACCAATGTCCCACCGTACCAGATGTCCCCTGTACCAGATGTCCCCTGTACCAGATGTCCCCTGTACCAGAACCCATACCAGATGTCCCCCGTACCAGATGTCCCCCGTACCAGATGTCCCACCGTACAAGATGTCCTACAGTACCAGATGTCCCCTGTACCAGATGTCCCTGTACCAGATGTCCCCTGTACCAGATGTCCCCTGTACCAGATGTCCCTGTACCAAATGTCCCCTGTACCAGAACCCATACCAATGTCCCACCGTACCAGATGTCCCCTGTACCAGAACCCATACCAGATGTCCCACAGTACCAGATGTCCCCGTACCAGATGTCCCCTGTACCAGATGTCCCCTGTACCAGATGTCCCCGTACCAGATGTCCCACCGTACCAGATGTCCCCGTACCAGATGTTCCCCCGTACCAGATGTCCCCTGTACCAGATGTCCCCTGTACCAGATGTCCCCTGTACCAGATGTCCCTGTACCAGATGTCCCCTGTACCAGAACCCATACCCAGGGTTTGATACAGGATTTTTTGCTAGGGGGGGGAAGTCAAATAGCGACCTTATAGTTTTTTTTTGTCCTTGTAATACTAATAAGGTAAGGAAATTAAACTTATTGTATTATATTTATGTATTGATCAATTGATTACCTCTAATAAACAGCTTTGTTCATTTTGAAAGCTGAATAGCTCTGACATTAATTAAGCCAGACTCCTAATAGGTTATCCTTCTAGTTTGAATGGAGCAGGTGTATCATTTTATGGATCACCAGTTCCAGTTTGAAAGTTGCTTTTAGCACTGGTCATTGTGAAGCAGCTGCCTGGTTGGTAAGGGTATATTAGTTGCTTTGGCAGACTGTAGAAGTTGCTGAGTAGTAGCCAATGGATATCAGAAAGTATTTTAGGAAAAAGAGACCTTGTGGCTCCAAAGGAAGTGAATCCGAACCTAAAAAAAGCAAATGTGGTAGCTATGAATCGGTGGAACACAGGGAAAAAGTGCAGCAGAGGGAAGAAAGTACAGCAGAGGGAAGAAGTGCAGCAGAGGGAAGAAGTGCAGCCAGAGGAAAGAAAGTACAGCAGAGGGAAGGAGTGCAGCAGAGGGAAGGAGTGCAGCAGAGGGAAGAAGTGCAGCAGAGGGAAGAAGTGCAGCAGAGAGAAGGAGTGCAGCCAGAGGAAAGAAAGTACAGCAGAGGAAAGAAAGTACAGCAGAGGGAAGAAGTGCAGCAGAGGGAAGAAGTGCAGCAGAGGGAAGGAGTGCAGCAGAGAGAAGAAGTGCAGCAGAGAGAAGAAGTGCAGCAGAGAGGAAAAGCGACCCCAGACGCAGAGAGGGAAGAAAAGTTGCAGCAGAGGGGAGAAGTGCAAGCGAGAGAAGGGAGTGCAGCCAGGGAAAGAAAAGTACGCAGAGGAAAGAAAGTACAGCAGGGAAGAAGAAGTGCAGCAGAGGGAAGAAAGAGGAAGAAGTGCAGCAGAGGGGAAGGGAAAGGAGTGCTGCAGCCGAGTGAAGAAGTGCAGCAGAGAAAGAAGTGCAGCAGAGAGAAGAAGAAGTGCAGCAAGGGAAGGATGCAGCACGACGAGAAGAAGTGCAGCAGAGAGAGAGAAGAAGTGCAGCAGAAGGAAGAAGTGCAGAGAGAGAAGAAAGTGCAGCAGGAGGGAAGTATTTTTTGTATGTTTACTAAGTATAGGTGGAAAATCCTCACCAGTATTTTTGTCCCACACAGTATAGGTGTGAAAAAATCATAGGGGGGGGGGGGGGGGGTGGAATCAAGGGTCCCCCCCCCCCTCTGTATCAAAAACACCAGCATTACAAGATGTCCCCTGTACCAGATGTCCCCTGTACCAGATGTCCCCTATACCAGATGTCCCCGGTACCAGATGTCCCCGTACCAGATGTCCCCGTACCAGATGTCCCCGTACCAGATGTCCCCTGTACCAGATGTCCCCTGTACCACTAGATGGCCCCTGTGATGTCCCACAGTACCAGATGTTCCCCGTACCAGAACTAGACGTCCCACCGTACCAGATGTCCTCGTACCAGAACCAGACGTCCCACCGTACCAGATGTCCCCGTACCAGATGTTCCCCCGTACCAGATATCCCCTGTACCAGATTTCCCCTGTACCAGAACCCATACCAGATGTCCCACAGTACCAATGTCCCCGACCAGATGTCCCCTGTATCAGATGTCTCCTGTATCAGATGTCCCCGTACCAGATGTTCCCCGTACCAGAACCAGACATCCCACCGTACCAGATGTCCCCGTACTAGATGTTCCCTGTACCAGATGTCTAGTCATGTGTCCCAGTCAGGATCACGTGTCCCAGTCAGGACCGCGTGCTTCCTTGATTATTAGTCAGCCACAAATGGTTAGTCGAGTGGAAAAGAGGTGTTGCGGTTTGAGAAGTGTAAGTATTGCATTTTAATGATGCTCACAGAATAGGGTAAAGTGCTTGCGATGCATGTATTGAACTAGATATAGATAGGCTTTCTTATGTCGTCAAGATAGCTAATATTGTTTCTTTAAATGGGACTTTAGTTTTGGTGTTGCAGAGTAAGCATTGCCTAACACTGCTTAAAACTTTATCAGTCATAGCATTTCCTGTGAGGAAACTCGAGTCTAAACTATCATCAACTATGTACTCACTTAGTAAAGGGGTTAAATGTACTGGTATGAACTATAAAGGTATTAGTTAACTGCACAATCCAATCTATTGATGTCTATAGCTGAGCTATTGGCAATAAATAAGGACTTAGTGTCCAAGGGGAAGATTGATCTAGTGAAGACACAATGCATTTAAATATTTAAGCGATTTTTGGTTAGCATTTAGAATATCATACACTATAATAAATGGGTAAAGTATCATCACTACCAAAAACCAATTATTACTAGAGTTGTTGATGTATTTACTACACACTGGAGCACGTGTGAGAAACAATGCCACTTAACAGTTGTGTAGCAAATCACTCGTACACATGCAAACGCACACGCACACACTCATTCATGCCCTTTGGCTGCCTAGTAACCACATATAATTAACACTTAAGAAAGAAATGACCTATGAACTTATCGAACATCAGAACATGGATAGTTCCCAAGTCTGCAGTGCACATAAACATGTCCACTAATGACTTACGTGAGGATCGAGTCTTTAAACTTAAATATTCTCTTTTTCTTCACCATTGTGGTAATTTCAGAAGCTCTGTATAGCAATATAGAATGTCACACCTTAGCCTAAACTGGACACACCACACACTGCACCTTTTAATGTTCTCCTCCTCCATGCTACTACTGCTCTGACTGCTGCCATTGCTGTCTGCCATATAATCATCTATTCCGTCTGTATTTTCCTCATGTTTAGGTGCTTTACGAGTCCTCCATCGATTTAGCTTCCCTTTCTTGTCAGTTCCCTATTAATTCATTCCTCAGTTACACACGCCTTCCCCAATTAAAAATGCCTCCTACCGTGCGTCTCCTGTAAGTGTTGGCCGCGGATTTCCCGTCACCCTTCGCTTCCATCATTAACAGTCAAGTGGACGTCCAGCTTCAATTCAAGCGTGACGATCAGATTGGCTCTCCAGTCGGTAAGGTAACGCCAACTATACACATGAGGCTAGGGAGAGTAAGTTAGCATTGGTAAAGATCGTCAAAACGCGCTGGCTCTTTTTGTCTGCGCCGTAGCAGCCACATAGCTTAACCCTTTACCTGTCAAAGCCGAGAATTCTCGGCGCGCAAAGTACCCGCGCTAAAAAATATGAATGGCACTATGGAACGAGAAGCTCCGTGACCTTCGACCTCGGTGGCCAGCAGCCGCAGCCACTGAACTTCAACCCTAGTTCTGACCGCACCATAATGGAGTCAGTGGGGCCTTCAATTTCTTCTGATACTGAGGTTGTGTTATTCTACTAACATGCTTTACATACTATTCATCTTGTGTATCAGTGATATCAGTACCATTATAAGATTTTATTTAGCTACAATAATTTATTAGCTGTAGTCTTTGTTGTTGTTACATATCTGTCTGTAGGGCCACTTGTGTACCTTTCCTGGCTGCAACAAAAAATATTCCAGACATTATCGACTAAAAACTCATCAAAAAAATATTCATGGTATTGAAAGCGATCTACAATGTACCCGAAACTTTCAGTGCCCATTCAGCTGTGGAGATGTTAAGTTGTTTCGAACCAGTACTGAGCTTCTTCATCATTGTGAGGAGTATCATGATGATAAATTAGGCAAGCATGACACTTACATGCTTAGCTAACTACTTAAATATATGGTTTCTTTTTTTTTTCTAGGAAGTAAAACATTGCATTTTAAATATATGACTGAATTTAACAGCTGGAAAGAGATGGAAGAGGAGGCAACTTATACTGCTTATGTAAAAACTCAACAAACATACAAGCCTTCAGCATCAGGTAATTTACTGTGCATGTTGTTATATTATCCCTGACTGACATAACACATCATACATAGATATTGTAGCTCGTTACTACTTCATTTGCTGCCGAAATGGGACACATCATGTAAATACAGACCAAAGAAAAACAAGTAAATTGCGTCATCACCAGAAAGAATCCAGGAAGTTAGACTCGACCTGCATTTCCAGAATGTTTACTGATGAATATGAAGATGGTAGCATTGTTGTTCGATATATTTCAGCTCATACAGGTCACGAGTTGGGGTCCCAGGAATTAAAGTGCTTACCACTTCCAGCAAGTACTAAGGAACAAGTGGCTCTGAAAGTCAGCATAGGTATTCCATCTGCCAGGATATTACAAGGTAAACGTGAATACAAAAAACAAATTACCCTATCACAGCCATGAAAGCTATTTTAAGTCGATCTGGCAAGGAAATATGTATGGTTCCCTGTAATAGGACACACCCAGAAATTAATTAACATACGCACGTTTGTTTACTTTTTCACTCGTAAGTCATCAAATGTGTTTCATACATATTCTGAGGAAGATCACTGAATAGTAATCGAAACGCCTATTTCTACAGATATCACGGCTAGTGTATTTTCTAATAATACAATGATAATTAGTTATTAAAAAGTGTTACTCCAACACACACTACATGCATAAATTAATACCATTTTTACATATATAACCTTGTACTATAAGAACATATTCAGTCACTTTAATTTTAAAACTGTAACTTGTTAAAATAAAGACTTCGTTCATCATTTATTTATTCATTCATTCATTCATTTATTCATTCATTCATTCATTCATTCATTCATTCATTCATTCATTCATTCATTGCCTCTGTCAACACTAAATCTCAAAAACGGCTGCTTACCAGGCTCTCAAATGACACAGGTAGAGAACTATAGACGAGTAAGTGCCTTCAATGGACCACAAAAACAGCAGGTAGAATTCTAGACTCATTACCAGTTTAGTATAGGTTACCTCTCTTTAGTGGTTCTGATCATGTGAATGAATGCTAGCATTTACCTGAGTGAAACCAGCCCCAGTGAAAATAGCTATTTTCACTATAGCTGGGAAAGTTATTGTTGCGTTTAAGTGTGCCTAACTAGTGCTGAGGGTTTGCATTTAAGTGCTCTATTTATATCATAAAGTGAGCATACCCTAATTAAGCAGTGGCGGATGCTGTTCAGTTAAACCTAGTCAATTGTAACTTCTGAAAATATTCAAATATTAACATAATATTGGCAGTAGATCTATATGTTGAAATGAAATTCTTTAACATTATTATGGTGAATGTAGTGTGTTTCGGCATTTTAAAAATAAATATGTAATATATGCTTAACTTAGTTTTAGACACAATCACTAATCTTACTATTATTATTTTCAAAACCTGTTTCAAATTGTGCAATCCTAAAGTTTAAATTGATTTACATCTAAGTATCTTATTATATATAATTACCACAGTGTGCCTTTAGAAGAATACCATGACACACTAGTCCGCTTATATCACATAGTGAATGTTTTCAATTTGTTCACGTGTAAGTATGTGAATTTTGTCTGTGACAATAGTTCATGTTGATGTTAATGGAATATAAAAAGTTAGTCTAAAATACTTAATTAAATTTGATGTTAACTTGACATGTGCTGTAAATTAATAGTTTATCATAATGCCTTCATTAAGAAAATGCATTTTGAACTTTAAAGATTATTTTGACAATATAAATAATCTATATGGTTATTGTCACTTTTATGCAGATATAAGAGAAACTGTTGGTGATCGTAATAAGAGGGAAGATTTTGACCAGAGTGTAAGCAGAAAGCACTTTCTCACTAAGCAGGACATAAGGAACATCAAAGCAAAAGTTGATGACAGAATTGTTAAGCGTCATGAAGATGACGCTTCCTCAGTTTCTATGATGGTGGCAGAATTACAGCAAGAGGCATATGATCCAATATTGATTTTCAAACCTCAGGGGAAAAGAGATGATGAGCATGGTTTACCAGAAGAAGCTTTTGTTTTGGCAATTCAGACGCAGTTCCAAAGAGAATTATATCAAAAGTTTGCTGTCACAATCATGTGTATTGATTCAACTCATGGCACGAATCAGTATCGATTTAAACTTATCAGTGCAGTTGTTCCAGATGACCAAGGAAAAGGTACAAAAAGTTTATTTGTATAAGTATTAATTATATTAAACGTTATTGCTTTATTTACAGGGCAACCTGTGGGGTGGTGCATTTCTGATTCAGAAACCAGTGTCATTATCAGAATATTTTTGGAACGTATGAAGGCTCGATCACCTAACACTATTATCAGGACTTTGATGACAGATGATGGTAATTTTATTATTTTGGTAGTGTGTGCATAGTTTATGTTATGGTATCATCACAGACAATACAGGTTGGTCAGCAGCAAGAGATGTATTTGGTCAGCTTAGACATCTTCTATGTCATTGGCATGTTGACAGGTTTGCTGAAAGTTAATAGTGCTAGCTTAAATTAAATTTCTGGCTATGTGTAAGCAGATCATGGAAGAACAAACTAAGATCTGTTGACTGCAAACACCAGTTAGAAATCTATCAAACTTTGTCCATTTTGAGATTAGAACATGATTGCGACACTTTTCAAGATAAGATGGACAAATTTATTCAGCTATGGTTGCCTGAAGAACCGGATTTCATACAATACTTTACCAATAACTATGCAAACAGAGTAGGTAAGTATCTAAATTTTATATTGACTCTTTATTAATTTATATCTACATGTAGAAAAATGGGCAAAATGTCATAGACATTTTCAGCATGGCGATACAGATACAAATATGTATCTGGAAAGGTAATCACATTTCTTTTATTCATTTATTTATTTGTGTGTGTTTGTTTGTTTTACCATTATTTTACCATTATTTATGCATGCACTTCAGCTTTCACAACCAGCTGAAAACTGTTCAATTGAATGGAAAGGTCAATCGTAGGGTAGACTTCCTTATTTTTCAGTTACTGCAGTATGAAAAAGATGCTTTTTTTAATTACAAGCGAAATCACCAGCTTCCACCAGCAGCTGATCGCAAGTTCAAAGAAAGCTTAAGCAGACATGAGCGTGGACTTTTAATCCCAATCCAAGATGTTAAGGTATATAGTTTATTTTTGCATCATGTCTGCAATGTCATAAGGATATTTGCTTAGAAAATGGAAGATGGATCATGGATCATAAACAGCCAATCAGGTTGCAATCTCAATGGGTATCGTGTTGAAGTAATCAGTTCCACTTGTTCAAAATGTTCCGCATCATCACATCTACAAGAAAGGAATGTCTGCTTGGCTGCAGAGTGTCAATATCTTTGTCCACATATGTATAAGTGTGACTCTTCATGTTATGAATATAACAATGGGCACATATGCAAACACATTCATAGAGTCCATTCTCTAGAAAACAGTACAGATGTTGACTTGTCTTCAGGCAATCAGTCTTTTGAGAATTTGGAAATTGAACTATCTTGTGCAGAGTCAGTATTTCATCCAAAACTAGGTTAGTGTTTTATTGGCATTTTAGATGTTTAAAATGTGTTAAAAATTTTTGATTGTAGACAACTCACTACAACTGAAGAGTTTTGAGAATCTGATGAGGGAACTGCAGACTTCTGTTACACATGATAATACCCCACTGTTACAGTACCTTCCACATATAAATGCTTTATTAGAGCGTGCTGTGGCTGTATGCAGAGGAGCAATGAATGTCAACAGTACTTCAGTATTACCTTTGGAAAAGAAAGAAAATATTGCCCCAGGAGAAACCAAGGAACTTCAGTGGCGATTTCAAAGAACTTCTAAAGTTCCTGGAAGAAAGAAAAGTGGACTAGTACTAAAGTATTGTAATACTATTAGTAATTGCTCTGTAATTAACAACATTGTGTATACTGTTTAGACATGCAAATTTGGAAGAAAAAAGAAAGATTTTCAAGAAGCTTGAAGATGGTACAATTGACACAAGCACTGCTACTGCTACTGCTACTGGTAAGATACACAAATATTTGTACACTATTTTATTCTTACTGCTATTTGCAGAGTGCCGTGATAGTCAAGTAAATTCTGAAAGTAAGGTGACTACATCTTATTCTGAGGGTCAAGTTATGTCAGAAAGTAAAGTGACAGTGCCTTCTAAAGCTGGTATGTAAACATATATAATAAACTGCAAGTGAAGTATTGTTGAATAATACAATAGGTTGCAAACGGAAGAAAGCATGCAGCTGTTCAGGGTGTCTTACAGCAGACTGTGGGTGCTGCAAGTTCTGCCTGGACATGCCTAAATTTGGTGGTCCAGGAAGAAAAAAGAAACGGTGTATTCAGAGGGTATGTGTTTTACATTTTACTTCAGAGATTTCTGACACCAGAAGCACAGGTCAAAATATACCAAAAGACACTGTTAGTCAGCGGGAGAGTGTGAAGATGAATACACTGCAACGTTACTCCAATGAAGCTGTTATCAAGGAAAGTGTTATTTACTTATTAATCACAGTTAAAAAAGATTGTAACTTTTATCTACAAGGTAGTTAAAAATATCATGAGAACCTGTATGACTGTGATCATGTAATAATTAAGCCAAATAACAATAGTGTGATAGTTTAGCTCAGGATATTATAAATGATTGTCATACTTATAACAATCCACAAAATAATTAGGAGTGAAATTCTGCTGCTTGCTCAAATAGCCATCTAACTTCTCTTTGTGGTCGTATATGTATATTGTACTTATGTATAATAAACCTCTCTCCATGGACATGCAATAGATAATATACATATAAGAATAATATACATATATATTACAACACATAATATATATGCATTGTACTTATGTATTATATATATTATTGCTATAATACAGGGTATGGGTACAACATTTGTTGCATTACCTGGTAGCAATCTGGACGATATTCCAATACCTGAAGGTTTTTGTTCAAAACCATGTGCAGGACCACAAAGTGGATACAACTTATTAATCCCATTTCTTCAGCAACAAAACCGACGTATTTACAGAGTTTTAGGAGATGGAAACTGTTTATTTAGGGCACTATCTTTTCAGCTAACAGGCACTCAAGATCATCACCTGGAACTTAGAAAGTTGATTACCAATTTTGAAAAAAACAATGAGGAAGTGTTTAGTGGTTTGCACAATGCTATCAATTGTAATACCAGTTTCTCTGAACACATTAAAAATATGAAGAAAACCTGCACATGGGGTACAACAGTTGAAATATTGGCCTGTTCATCCTTGTTTCAGGCTGATGTATTCTTTGCTACAGACAGTTACTGTCTAGGCCAAGCAACATGGATAAAATATTCACCTCGAACAGCACCATCAAGTGATCTTAGCAGGTCTACTTTCATTTCCCACCTAAAGATGAAGAATGAGTGGATCGAAATTATTCATGTGTCACAAACTCATTTTGATGCTATTGAGCCAGTAACAGTGACCACTAAACTGTCATCTCCACCTATTATAGAAGCCTCTATGACTGAACAAATTAATATTGAATAGTAAACATTTGTTTAATTATGTCATCTTTTTGTCTAAAATAACTTAATGCTTTTCTTCGTACTTCACCTTTAGTTGCGCTTGAATTATATAGTGGGTTAAAATATCACAGGGATCTATCTCTTCTCTAGAAATCATCTTTTTTTCTTGAGCTGTCAAGACACTCGAAATTGTCAGTATTTTTAATCAAACTTTAATTTACTGGGTAATTATACAGTTCAAACTAACAAAAAAAAAGAAATTAGCAAGTTGAATGGCTATATTTAACCAAACAAGAAAACAAATACTATTACATGGCTATGCATCCCTTCATGGGTGCTAAAGACCCTCTTTTTTTTTTTTTTTTTTTTTTTTTTTTTTTTAACTTTGGTGCAACTCAGATTATGGTAATTCTTGGTGTTGACTGATTTCTAATGAAATAGCAATGTGTGTTCACTAGTAGTGGAAAGTTCGCCCGCAAGCTTGGAGGTCAAAGGTCATGGGGCTTCTCGTTCCATAACGCGATTCAAAAAATATTTTAAAAGACTAACGACGTGAAGTTACGTTAGAGTATACGTATAAAAACACGCGTCTTGAGTTGCTCTATGACGTAAAATTGTTTATAAATAGCATAAAAGGACGTTACTAAGGCCTAGGTTAAAAATAAACCAGACCGTTGATTAAAAAAATAACAAAATGGCCGAACGGTTTACCGCGGTGGAATTGTTGGATATGTTGGAGAAGCTCCATCACTGAGGCTGTCCAATGAGTCATCCAGCATTGCTACATCATCAACTTCATCAGAAGTTGAGCTGCTAGTGCTTCCTTCGTAGTCAGAGGGAGCCACTACTGTCTCAGACAGAGTACCAAGGTAAGAAAACATTCTGTCATCCTCAAAATCACTTTCATCGCTTCCTGAGATGTCGCAACTGTCTAAGTTGCACCACCAGTAAGTATGCTTTGTTGCTACTAACATGATTATTGTTGTTGTTTTTGGCATAAGACTAGTTATGAACCAATTGTTTAGCTACACTTTTACTAAACCACTAACTAAGTGGTTGTGGTAATTCAAATTTCGAATGCAGTTTATACTAGGCTAATTATAAGGTAAAATTATGTCATGATTTGTTGGCACTAACTTTGTTTGATTTTGACATGAGACTACTTGTGAACTAATTGTTTGGCTACATTATTGCAAAGGCACTAGCTGGGAATTCAAATTTTTAAATTTAGCTATTATTATAAAGTCAAAATATGTAATAAAATTTAGATGCTGGTGTCAATGATGGTGGTGAGTCAAGTGATGGTGCTCAGTCAAGTGATGGTGCTGAATCACATGGGGAAAGAGAGCGATCCCATTGGAGAGCAATATATGAATCTCTTAGAACATATAATCATTTTGTATTTTTTTTCTCCACGTTCTTTATGGTATTTTTTTTATGAAATCATGGTTTTCACATATTGTTCTGCTTTGATACACATTCAGTTTAATTATATAACAATTTTTCATATTTCTATAATTGATTTAGCAAGAAAATACAAAAAAATAAAATAAATCGGTTAATTAATTTTTGTGGTTTTGTTGCTTGGCAACCTAATTAATGTGGTCAAGTGTAAAATTAACTGATAATTACAAAAATGTATGGTTGCTAGGGACTTTGACCAATATTTATTTTTTTATGAATTTTTAAATGCATTCACTGGAATCATTGGGAAAAAAATTGACAGGGAAAGGGTTAACTTTAAACAGAATTGCGGGTCGGTTAATTGTTGCTTTGGGACAGTGCTAGTGTAATTACTTGTGGCTTACTGGCTAAAATTATCAATCTATTTTTTTAGTAATTCAAAAGCAAGTTCAATACTAAAAAAATAAACAACAACAATGACAAAATATTTGCTCCAAATATTATATCATATTTTTGGCTGCTATATAATGTGGACTAAGGTTTACTTAAATTATACATTAATTAGATAGTTAAGTGCTGGAAGTATATTGTTAGTGATTCATTATGTAGGTAAGTAGTGCTATAATCCTAACTTATAAAAGAAAATTCTTTATTTTCTATTTCATTTAGAACCGAAGGGCAGAAGCAGCTGGGTTTTTATTGACCTCTTTGTTATTTGTACTTCAAAAATGGGGAAATACTGTGAGCACAGTCAGCAAAGTCAGGAGATCATGCATACTGGTTGAGCAACTTTACTATTATACTGTATTAGAATTGACAAGAAAGTGTGAATTAGCTACATATCACCAACCAACCTACAAATTTGATCCAATGCTAAGCAAATAAAATTCTTTAATTCCATCCTCATATATTTCCCCCCAAATGTCTGGTAGGTTTCTCAAACTGAACTTTTATCAGAGCTGTAGCAGAACACTCCATTCATTGAACATTCTTGCAAGTACATTCAAGCTATGCATAATTCAGTATATACAGTATTCAGTATATATTACTCATTTTTTCACAACATTATACCACCTATTTATGTAGCTGGTGCAATCATCACTATTTCACTTATTTTGAATAAATTTCATTTAACTGTTGCTTACACACACCAACTTCATCAACTGATTTAAGTGATGTAGTCTCCAGTTTTCTTTTTTTCTTTGTTGTGAAGTATTTTCTTTGTGTTTCCATGTTCTTATTAGATGCTACTCTCTTTCTTGTGGCTGGTAACTTTATGCTATTTAAGACTCCTCCCAATGCTGTATATACATTTTCCAAAAGATCAGCACTATCTACTTGATCACATATTAATGCAATGTTTGATAGTCTTGATTTGATGTTGTCCATTAGTGCAGTTCAGTCATTAGAATGTTTTTGAATACCATCAACGTTGAACATTTTACAAATTTATTATTGATGTCTTTTTCTGTAATCAGATGATCACGAATAATCCCTTGACTAATTTCGGAGTCTCTATAGCCATCAATAAAGTGCCTTACACTAACTCCTTCCTTCAGTTTCTAAGCCACAGATTGTTTGGTAGTCTTACTCAGCCTTAAATGTCCCAGTTTTTTATCATGATTATAATGGTATGGAATGTAAGTGATTGATACTGAGCCTGTCTTTAAACATTTTATTGCCTTTATGTATGCTGAACAGCTCGCATTAATTTTACTCGTTCCTTGACTTTTTAGACCCCTTTTCCCACTACCACGTGGGTTATAACTTCCACTTCAATTACAATAAAAATAATAATGCTGATAATTTAGTAGAGGTTTTGGGGCAGTATGCAACACAAACCATGAATGTAAGGTCCTTTCTTCCTCTTCTTTCCAGATGGAAAATTCATCAAAACTAGTGTAGAGATTGATGACTGTGCTTGAGAGAGAGGCAATGATGACAGCACTTGTGATTTAGGTAACTCTGGAAAGTGATACAAAAAATGGTACATATAAAAGTCTTTAAATTATCTTTAAAGGATTGTTATCACAGAATTAAAAAAGTAGAATACCAGAAGTTTGTGAAGTAGAAGTCTCTATACATGATGATGCAGATGTCCCTTCACATGATGATCTCTCTAATTGTAATTCAAAATAACTAATAGCTACTACAAACGATTTCAATTTGCTATTTATGAAAATTACCTGTTTCAGAGTGACCTGAGTGGACCAGTGGAGCTTTTGCTTTTAGTGACAATGATAACTTTTTTTCTTGCACTTCTGGCTTCCTATTGAAGATGTTGAACAAGATCTACTCCTGTAATTTATGGAAGTGATGCTTGAGTGAGGCAAACACGATAACGGTGATATATGAGAGTCTAATATAGAAAAAATGTTAACCTTCGAATACACATGCTCAAATATTTATGTGATAGCAAGATGAAAGTGCAATTTCTACATGATAAGATCAAAGACTAGACTTTTAGTACCAGATTTTTGTGAATATTTTGGAGCTGAAACCTTATTGGATGTCCATGGAAGTTCTGCTTAAAGAAAAGCAATGGTAATGTAATAATGGCATTATCGAATAATATGGCAATAATAATTCAAGAAAAAATAAACAATTACCTAATGGTGAATGGAGTTGATTGGAAGATTTAGACTGTATCAAGTTCAAATGGTTGCCCTTAGAAATTTTTGATTTCCTGACCTTCATGTCACTAACATTAAAGCATATCACTTTTTTGTACTGATATGTGTGAAAGAAATTTAGCAAGGCATGCAGGGGCAAGAATTTAACACTTACACTAACATTGAAATCACTGTAACTCATTTACACTAATTATCCACAGAGAAGTTCCTCAGCAATGACTTTTCTGATGATAGGCATTTGACTCTATAGGAAATGAAATGTTTCAAAGAATTTAGCTATGTGATTGACAATTTGAAGACATGGGTGTTACTGTGAGAATTTGGTAATGTAGTAAAGCAAAGCAATTTTCCATTTTCAGGCAGACTTTATTATAAGAATCACGAAATAAATAGCTAATGGATGAAACTCTTGATTTACCAATAATTAGCCAGCTATTTGTATAAAAATGGGTGTAAGCATCTTCATCTGTCCAAACAGCTAACTACTAGGTGACTATGACAGTCCACACTGGCAGTTAACTATTTGACACCATTTCTTTTTCTGCAAGGTTGCATTGCACATAAACTAATAATAAAATGACATACAAGCTATAAATAAGCTGAGCATGTTCAACAGTTCAATCCAAGCCCTTCTGACATCACTTGCTCTCAATCTTTTCCTTATGGCTGGGTGTATCTCACACCCTGAATCATAGCTGCTAAATGATATTAGAGCATGCAGGCAATTACTGCTGCTAATTTATTCTGTACTTAAATGAATATAACTATATACATACAGAATTACTTCCTGCTACTTGTAAAAGTAAGTTTTATGTGAATGATATTTTTATAGCTTAACATTCTAAAAGTTGACGAACAAACAATTTTACTAACATCTTATATTAACCTGAATTGATTGCTTACAAATGAGTCTCAAATAGCTGTCTATGATCTAAAAAATAACAAGAAATAATTTTGATCAAAATCAAAATCTAAACCACAATAATGAACCTCATCTGATAACCATTGACTGTTTCTCACACGCTGGCATTGATTCAAAGAAAGAGAATGGGAGTGGTTATCTATGAAGAAGTAAAGTACGTAACTGTGAAGTAAATCAACACATAGTTTAGAATACTTACAAGTTCTCTCATATACCAGTAGAAATGGATCGCTAGTCAATACTGTTGAAAAAACTGACTAGCACAATAAACTGAATATGATAAACTAAAAGATACAACTAGGTGACAACCACAAAAACAATGCATCTAGTGATATAGCTTGTGGCAATATGCACATACATAATGCTTTAGGTTAAATACATGACAATGTATAGTTGTAAGTGTTTATTTCCAACACTCCTCCTCACTTGCAACTGGGCATGACTCTAACTCCAGCCCAAAACTGTAACTTGACAAGTTGATCATGACCAAGACCTTTTGTCAACATGTCTGCGATCATTTCCTCTGTTGGGCAATATCTCAGCTGAACTACTCCATTACGAACAAGTTCTCGGATGAAATGATATTTAATTTCGATGTGTTTTGTACGTCCATGAAATTGAGGATTTTTTGCTATCTGTATAGCCGATTGGTTGTCCTAATAGACAATAAGCTCCTCCACTGAACTCGCACACAACTCTGAAATGAGTAGTCTCATCCACACTGCTTCTTGTCCTGCACTTGCCAGAGCCATATACTCGGCCTCTGCTGTTGACAGTGCAACACATGATTGTTTTTTGCTTCTCCAGCTCACTGGACAACTGCCAATCTGGAAAAAATAGCCAGATGTAGATTTTCTGTCATCCAAATCTCCTCCCCAATCTGAGTCAGAGTATCCAACACATTTGCTTGACGTTTCCTTGCTGTAAAGCAGACCAAATTTTGTAGTGCCTTTCAGATATCTCATAATTCTCTTCACTTCGATCCAATGCTGAGTATTTGGTCGTGATGAAAACTTGGCAACATTGTTCACGGCATATGTAATATCTGGTCTAGTTCCAACAGATAAATACATGAGACTTCCAACAGCTGACTGATACATTCTTTGGTCAAATTTCTCTTCATCTTCTGTGCCCTTTACCAATTTGGTACAAGTGTCAACAGGAGTCTTCACTGACTTAGCATTCTCCATGCCAAATTTTTTAAGAAGATTTTGAGTGTAGACAGGCTGACCAATCCAGACTTCATTTGCTTCATCATTCTGAACTACTTTCAACCCAAGGAAATAGTGAAGCTTTCCCATGTCCTTTGAAACGCTTGGCCAGCGCTTGCTTAACATTCTTCAATTGCTCCTCCTTTTTAGCTGCAAGAACAATGTCATCCACATACACTCCAATATTGAACATTTCTCCTTCACATCTTCTGTAGATACAAGGATCACTCTCACTTTGAATAAATCCCATTATATTCAGTTGATCGTTCAACACAGAATTCCAACAGCGAGGTGATTGTTTTAAACCATAAATGCTTTTCTCCAGTTTACACACAAGATGTTCTTCTCCCCTCTTGATGAAACCGTCTGGCTGCTTCATATATACTTCCTCCTCAAGTTCTCCATTGAGAAAGGCAGTAGTAACATCAATCTGATGAATCTGTAAGTCATTCTGTACAGCCAGTGCAATCAGAGCACGAAGTGATTCCAGTCTAATCACCGGACAGAAAGTTTCATCATAGTCAGTGCCGAACTTCTGTGAAAAACCTTGAGCTACTAAGCGAGCTTTATAACGTTCCACTGAACCATCTGCTAAAATCTTGACTTTGAATACCCATTTACTACCAACTGGTGTTCGATCTTTTGGTAATTCTGTTAAAGTCCAGACTTTGTTGTCATCTAGAGACTTAATCTCCTTTGCCATTGCTTCCACCCACTTTTCTTTATCAGAACTCTCCAATGCTTCATCCAATGTAGTCGGTGTTGTTGGCTCCCTTGCTTGACTATCACTAATGCTTGCTCTTTCTCCATAAAATTCTGGAGTTTGCTTCGCTCTCTCAGAGCGTCTCAGAACAGGCTGCACAGTAGCCTCTGAAGTAGCAACTTCATTTTCTAGATGATCAGAAGACTCTTCAGTATTAAGTTCCAACTCCACAAAATGTTTATCTTCTTCTGTACACAACGTTTCTCCAATTTCACTATTGGTACTTTTTTCATTGAAATGAACATCTCGACTGTAAATCACTCTTGATCTGCTCGAATCATAGAGTCTATAACCTTTCGTTTCCTCTCCATAGCCCAGGAAAATACATTTTCTTGACTTTGAATCCAATTTTTTTCTTTCATCCTTGGCTACATGAGCATATGCGTCACATCCAAAAACACGCAAGTGCTCTACTTGTGGCTTCTGTTTCATCCACGCTTCAAATGGAGTCATGTCTTCAATAGCCTTAGTCGGACTTCTATTTCTCAGATAAACTGCAGTAGATACAGCTTCTGCCCAAAATGCTTGAGGTAGTTTAGCATCAACCAACATAGAACGCAGTGTCTCAACTAGAGTCCTGTTCATCCGTTCAGCTATACCATTTTGCTCGGGTGATTTGGGAACTGTACGCTCATGACGTATCCCTTCTGACTTCAAGTAGTCCTTGAATTCAGTAGAAAGATATTCACCTCCATTGTCAGAACGTAGAACTTTTAGGTGTTTTCCACTGGATCTCTCCACTAGAGCCTTCCACTTCAGGAAATAATTGAATACTTCATCCTTTTTCTTCAAAACATAGACCCATGTGTAGTGGGAGAAATCATCAATGAATGTTAAAAAATACTCAGCTCCACCCAAAGATTTTGCATTCACTTTCCCACATACATCACTATGTACTAAAGCAAGTGGCTCCTTTGCTCTTCCACTATTGCTAGTTGGGAATTGAGTTCTGTGATGTTTGCCTTCCACACATGCCTCACAAAAATCAATTTGCTTCAATGTATTAAAATCAAATCCTCTCACCATCTTGCTTCTTGCGAGTCTTTGAAGATTTTGTATTCCGAGATGCCCAAAACGACGATGCCAGATGTTCTCATTTGTCTTGCGATTTGCAACATTGACTTTCACATTACCCATTGAGCAATTCAAATAATACAGACTTCCAATTTTTGATCCTTCCGCTATTAACTTCCCTTTTGCATTATATATTTGGCAACCTTTCTCATTGAAATCAGTAGTGTTGCCCAATTCCGTCGCCTTTGAAATGCTCAGTAAATTGTAAGACAACTTTGGCACATACAGAACATCAAGTAATCTGCACTCGTTCCATTTCTTGTTTGGCAGTTTCATATTCACAAAAATTATTCCTCTGCCAGTTGCCTTCAAGGTGCGTCCATCTCCAATCGAAACATCAATAGGATGTTTCAAATCTTCAAGTTTGTCAAACAGTTCACTGTCACAGCACATATGACAGCTTGCTCCCGAGTCTATAATCCATTTACTAGGAGTACTAGCTGAGAGCACTTTGTGACTGACCATCAGAGCATCACTTCCGCTGTCTGCGCTGCACTCGTCCACTACAGAAGCTTTGTTTGCTTTCTGCTTTCCATGGCGATTAGGCCTAAACTTCTTCTTCTCACCAGATAGGAGATGACAATTCCGCTTGATATGACCTGTTTTCCCACAATGAAAACACTCCACAGATTTCCTTTTGAATCTACTTGTCATTGCCTTTTCATGACTTGATCCAGATCCTTCACGATCCTTCAATTTTCTCTCCTCGTGTAACAAACGCTCTGTTACTACGTCCAAATTTGGTACGTCAGTACTTGCCTCTAGAGCTGTTACCAACATGTTGAAAGGCTCAGGTAAACTTGCCAAAAAATGCACCACTCGATCCTCCTCTTTGATTGGATCACCTATGACAGCAAGTCCCTCAAATAACTCTGTCAAAACTTTTATGTGCTTCTGGACTGACTCCCCTTCTTTCAACCTCAATGAATACAGTTTTCTGCGAAGTTCCAGCTTATTTGCCCATGTTTTCTTTTGAAATTGATCAGACAACTTCTTCCAGACTACAATAGGATCATCAGGCTCCCCTAGTAGATACAGCAATGAGGGCTCAACGGACAAAACAATAGTAGCTAGAGCACGGTCCCTTCTGCTCATGAATTTCGCATATTTTTCAGCTTGTGCTTGACCAGGAGCACCTTCTGTTCCATTCACAATGTTCCATAGTCCATCTTTTATCAATGCCATGCGACACTGAATTTTCCAGGTTGGATAATTTGAACCATTCAATGGAACCAGAGTGACAGATTTTGATTCTGCCATATTTCACTCCTCTACAGCTAGCAGTCCTTAAATATCCACCAGCTAAATCTCTGCCCAAGTGTCTGGGCCCATAACCTGTTGAATAAACTGACTAGCACAATAAACTGAATATGATAAACTAAAAGATACAACTAGGTGACAACCACAAAAACAATGCATCTAGTGATATAGCTTGTGGCAATATGCACATACATAATGCTTTATTCAAAGAAAGAGAATGGGAGTGGTTATCTATGAAGAAGTAAAGTACGTAACTGTGACGTAAATCAACACATAGTTTAGAATACTTACAAGTTCTCTCATATACCAGTAGAAATGGATCGCTAGTCAATACTTCTTCAATACTTGCCTCTGTTACCTTTAGAAATGAATACTTACTAAAATTTACTAACTTGTATGATTCCATTTACCTTTTCATCATTAGTAGCAAACCATACATTCTGTTTACGCTAATATATATAGCTAATGACTCATCTGTGAAGAATAATTGTGATATACAACAACTCCAATGAGTCAATACACAATATTCTTTTCGACATGAAGAAAGAGACCCTGTGTTTCAATCCTCGATCTTGAAGGAGAAAAATGGCACAATTATTTTCAGTTGCAAAATCTTCATTACTTACGAATTGGAACATTTAGTAAGATGTACAAACATCAGAGATGGCTGGGATGAAATTCTCATCTTGGATTAAAGTCCAAAACTCCCACAACTTCAATGAATAATAAACACAACACACTGACTATGCATACTTACTCGTTAAAATTATAGTTCGAATTTTGTGGTACTATAATATTGCAAATAGTAAATGCATAATCCTATTGTAGCTTAACCTGTTTAATTACAATTATTGTTAAAAAAATATATAATTATATATTATAGTGAACCAGATTGGCTCAAAAATATAATTCTCATACTATGCCAAGTATCACATTCAGTTAGCGTTTAAACGAACATTACCTTGAACACTTTCCACTAGGTATATGCTCATCATCTAAGGCCTTCCTAAGAAGATCAGAAACAGCTTCTACCTGAAAGTGAACAATGTGTTTAATACAGTGTGTGTAGGTCCCACATAATTAAGTCTAAATTTAAATATAAATCATCTATTGATGATTTGTTTTACTACAGCAGTAAGCAAATTCAAATTCTTAATAATTGGTTATATTAATTGGTGTACAGTAGACCCTTATGTATTTGAATCCCTTTTATTTATAAACTTCTGTCTGCTATGGTGAGCTTTGTCTTTTTTTTGTGTGTATGTACTCACATGATTTTGTACTCCTTTTGGTGCTGTAAGTTGTAAGTTTAAGTGAAACCCGTAAACACACACATTATACTTCATGCCAAATTAAACACATTTTCTGCGTGCTAAATGGCTAAAAATGTTGCATTAAAGTACAACCCAATCAAATGTCCCAGTAAACTTCACGTTTCAGCTCTGTTTCCAAACTGTAGTGGAAGAATATCTCGAAATAGTGTTAAATTAAACGGTTATCTTACTGTGGTGGCAGTTTTTTTCGTGAGATAATCAAACATCAAAATGAAAAACTCCTGAGCATCAAACTGCTCTCCAGGTGTGATTGAAGGATGAATTGCTGCAGAAAATGGTTACAAGTTAAAAGTACAGCCAATTGCTATGATTTAAAAATACAGGAAAGACAAGTAAGCAGGTGATCACTGTTCAGAACTGTTATCTGAATGTCGAAGTAATAGCCTTTGTCCAGTTCTTTAATTGTAGCAATAACACACTTGCCTGGATCTGGACAACATAATTATCACTTACTGATGATTGTATTAATCTACTTAGCTATAGTTAGCTTTCTAGAATTACCACTACCTGCTTCACAAACTTCACAATTAGTGTGGAGGCTACTCAAACATGAAAAATCTCTTAAATATTGGTTGGTTCAGTAGAACCTGTAGAATGGCAGAGGCAAAGCATAAGCCAAAAGCCAACGTGACCTCAGTTCCTTAGCCGACGACCACTTACCGCAAAGAGCCGACCACATACCCAATGGTTAGCGCTAGCGCTGGTAACGTCGAGCGCCGGTAACGTAGACGATCATTACCAATGCTAACTTACTCTCCATAGTCGCTTTCCAGCTATACACGTGAAGCGGTACACCGGTGGAGCCATCCCGCAGTTCTTATCAAAGAATTCTTCTGATTGGTCCCCTAGCCCTAGCCCTAGCCCTTGCGCGGCGCTATAATTGGTCACGCGCGGCGCTATAATTGGTCACATGATTTGATTAACCAATGAAATGAGTTTTTTGATAAGAACTGCGAGTGTGTCGTGTTATCGGGCGTCGTCGCGCGTGCGTGTGCAACTCATTTTCTTTGCAGCATGCAGCTGTGAAGTGGTCTTTACTGGACTACCGTCAAGATTAGTAATAGAGTTGTGCTCTGTAGAAACTACGCATTCCTGGTTTTGCGATAGCGCACCAGAAGCAAACGTCCAGCCCCCAGCACCTGCTACTAGCACGTTCAGTCTGCATCCGTACGCCATCCCTCCGTGTGTGATCGAGCAGTTTCATTTGATCCGTTTCCGTAGAGATGGACATGAGATTGAGGTCTACTAACAAGGTGAGGATGGGTCTCACTCTAACGGCTACTCTAAAGTAGTGCACTGAAGTGGTAGTGGAGCTAGAAGTGCAGTAAAACAACTGCGTTGATGTAAGAAGACCTGTTGACAGTGTATGTTTGCGTTCCTCTACAAACTCTTAAATTCTGATAGAGATTGTGTGTGCATGCAATCACTCATTTTCCTCCAATATAGTCCTATACATTCTCTTGAGTATAGATAAGATAAAGATTCTCTAGTTAATTTGAACTGTCACATGACTACTCAAGTGAAATACAATTTGGATTCACAACCACATAACTACAGTGTGAAGTTCACCAGATAGAATCTCAAGAGAATTGAAAATGATTCAGCAGTCAGTTTTACTTTCATGAATCTGTGTGTATGATAATTGTTTGTAAGGGCCTGGAGCTATGGTTGTCAGGTCTGCCGGTGTGTTACTTGATAGTCTTCTATTGCAGTGTTGGTATGTGAGTGAGAGAGTGGATGTGATATATTCATATTACTGAGTTACTGCTAGGTCTTCATAGAATGGACTAGGTCTTCGTGGAGTAGGTTTTCACAGAGTGTGTATTCAGAAACCAGGTTTTCATGGAGTCAGGCTTCTGTCTTGAGAATGAATGAAAATGATTTCATTCAAGATGAACAAACCAATTTTTGTTCGCACATGTCTGGTGTTATTCACACTTGCTATAGTCGTCTTAAAGACACTTGTTCTTGGCTTTTTGTTAAGGACTTAATTTGTTGTTTCTTTTGCAGTTAGATATCATATTCATCATAGTTCAGATACGTAGGAACATCTCCAGCCACCAAAATTATGTGTAGGAATCTGGTTTTGGTAACCAAGAGAATATTGAGTCCTCATAACCATTGGAATATTGAGTCCTGGTAGCCACGGGAACTAATGGGTCCTTAACAAAACAAAAAACAAGTTCATTGAAGGTTCGTACAAAATTTGTCAGATCAAGTGAAACTATTGCGAGAATCTTCACAGGATCATACAAGATATATGTACCAAAGATCTTAAGCTTATCACTGGAGTCCTATGGACAGCAACAACCTCAGTCAAGATCCTGGTGGGACTCTCACTAGATCACTCTAGATCCTGGCAGGACTCTCACTAGATCAGTCAAGATCCTGGTGGGACTCCACTAGATCACTCTAGATCCTGGCAGGACTCTCGCTAGATCAGTCAAGATCCTGGCAGGACTCTCACTAGATCAGTCAAGATCCTGGCAGGATTCTCACTAGATCAGTCAAGATCCTGGCAGGACTCTCACTAGATCAGTCAAGATCCTGGCGGGACTCTCACTAGATCAGTCAAGATCCTGGCAGGACTCTCACTAGATCAGTCAAGATCCTGGCGGGACTCTCACTAGATCAGTCAAGATCCTGGCGGGACTCTCACTAGATCAGTCAAGATCCTGGCGGGACTCTCACTAGATCAGTCAAGATCCTGGCAGGACTCTCACTAGATCAGTCAAGATCCTGGCAGGGACTCTCACTAGATCAGTCAAGATCCTGGCGGGACTCTCACTAGATCAGTCAAGATCCTGGCGGGACTCTCACTAGATCAGTCAAGATCCTGGTGGGACTCTCACTAGATCAGTCAAGATCCTGGCAGGACTCTCACTAGATCAGTCAAGATCCTGGTGGGACTCTCACTATATCAGTCAAGATCCTGGCAGGACTCTCACTAGATCAGTCAAGATCCTGGCAGGACTCTCACTAGATCAGTCAAGATCCTGGCAGGACTCTCACTAGATCCTGGCAGGACTCTCACTAGACCAGTCAAGATCCTGGTGGGACTCTCGCTTGATCAGTCAAGATCCTGGTGGGACTCCTGCTAGGATGTAGTTGCATTCTTGACTTTATCTTGCATGATATAAGTCCAGTTGTCACAGCTAGGTATGGCTTGATTGCTGGCGTGGTAGAAGGTGTGGCTAAGTAACATAAGAAGGGAGTGGTGCATGTGATCAAGCCCACGATTATTTTAGGATGTGTGAAATAGCACTATGTCGCGTGCTATTGTTGCTAAGGAAGGTGCACAAATGACATCTGTCGTCACACCATTCTTCTGGAACA
>WLWD01004861.1_pt1:0-2500 | contig 33513 bp, 16 predicted proteins | sample 6712731 | NCBI WGS metagenome assembly WLWD01 (sample SAMN12718690, study PRJNA576275) | sponge metagenome | isolation source: marine sponge | host: Mycale hentscheli | place: New Zealand: South Island, Marlborough, Capsize Point | collected 2014-11-01
ACAGTCCGGGATCCTCCTGACTGTCCCTTACTAGTGAGTGAGAATACAGTGTCCGGAGGATCCCAACAGTCCGGGATCCTCCTGACTGTCCCTCATTAGTGAGTGAGAATACAGTGTCCGGAGGATCCCGACAGTCCGGGATACTCCTGACAGTCCCTTACTAGTGAGTGAGAATACAGTGTCCGGAGGATCCCGACAGTCCGGGATACTCCTGACAGTCCCTTACTAGTGAGTGAGAATACAGTGTCCGGAGGATCCTGACAGTCCGGGATCCTCCTGACTGTCCCTTACTAGTGAGTGAGAATAAGTGTCCAGAGGATCCTGACAGTCCGGGATCCTCCTGACTGTCCCTTACTAGTGAGTGAGAATACAGTGTCCGAAGGATCCCAACAGTCCGGGATCCTCCTGACTGTCACTTACTAGTGAGTGAGAATACAGTGTCCGGAGGATCCCGACAGTCCGGGATACTCCTGACAGTCCCTTACTAGTGAGTGAGAATACAGTGTCCGGAGGATCCCGACAGTCCGGGATACTCCTGACTGTCTCTTACTAGTGAGTGAGAATACAGTGTCCGGAGGATCCCGACAGTCCAGGATCCTCCTGACTGTCCCTTACTAGTGAGTGAAAATACAGTGTCCGGAGGATCCCGACAGTCCGGGATCCTCCTGACTGTCCCTTACTTGTGAGTGAGAATACAGTGTCCGGAGGATCCCGACAGTCCAGGATCCTCCTGACTGTCCCTTACTAGTGAGTGAGAATACAGTGTCCGGAGGATCCCGACAGTCCCTTACTAGTGAGTGAGAATACAGTGTCCGGAGGATCCCGAATTTTTTCTTCTTGAAATAGAAGTGAGTACTTGGTACACACACAAGCTTAATAAAGTCACATATGAACTTCAGTACAGTGTGCTACGCAACACCTGATAGTCCACCAGACTGTCTATCCCTCCACTAATACACTTGCACATTACAACCCATCACTGATAGGTGTAGAAGTAGCCTAGTAAGGTGAGAACTGGTCCATGGCCTGGTGGTCCACATAAATTATTCCCAATCAATTGTAGAATCAGTCATGTGTGAACTGACACTCGTTATATAACCCACTATTGCCGCTTAAAACTATCCGTGAATACAAACCATACCAAACTAGTATTGTGTAAATATTGTTATTGTATGCTACACACTTGTCAGAGGTTGGGGTGACCAGATAAAACAATTCCATAGCCAAGATCTGCCACCTCAAGCTCTGCCACCTCAAGCTCTGCCACCTCAAGATCTGCTTCTCCCACACACCAATTATTCAGCTCTCCATTGCCTTTCCTACTGGTAGGTATCTACCATCACACTCACCAAACTATGTTTCCTAATTAATGCATAAACACACTACCAAATTAGCATAATTCGAAGCTGCAATGTCTGCTTACCAATAGCTGAAGCCACAGGGCTAAGGAAATAACCTACTGACTGTCTCTCAGTCACATGACCTTGCCTTACAGTGGCCTATTGTGACTGTCTCTCAGTCACATGACCTTGCCTTACAGTGGCCTATTGTGACTGTCTCTCAGTTACATACCTTGCCTTACAGTGGCCTATTGTGACTGTCTCTCAGTCACATGACCTTGCCTTACAGTGGCCTATTGTGACTGTCTCTCAGTCACATGACCTTGCCTTACAGTGGCCTATTGTGGCAGTCTCTCAGTCACATGACCTTACAATTACTATGATGACCATCTGTCAGTCACATGACCTAGCCTTACATACACAACTAATCAAGGCAGCATCCAATCCCAAGGTTCGGTCTGTCAAGAACAGAACTGTGTAAATTACCGCAATAAATGTCATGACAAATTAGCACTTGAAGGTGAGAATTTTCATCCAGGCAGACAGACCACAGTGGCACGGGCAGACAGACCACAGTGGCACGGGCAGACAGACCACAGTAGCACGGGCAGACAGACCACAGTACGCAGACCAACTTTGAGATTATTTTTTGTCAAACCAGAAATCTATAAACTGACTAATTAGATTGCCTTATCGAGTTTTCACTTGTGTCTACAATAATAAGTCCCAACAAAAGATAAGACAATAACTGAACAACAACCAACCTCACACAAACAACCTCTCAAAAACTTAGCCAGTCCCAAATAACAAAGACATCACCACAGCTATGGAGAGACTGAGATAGACCAGCTGAAATGGTAAGCTATGTTCAACAAAGGTAATTCTTTTGACAAGAAGACAAACCAAGACCCACCCGCAAACTAACAACCCCTCCCTCCTCCAAATATAACCACAAAGTACAATATTAAATTCTTTTTATGAGTCAAGGAACCAGGACAGATGAAGGGTTTAGGAATAGGGTTTTATAAATAAATACAATAAACAAAAGGGAAAAAAATACTAGCCACTGCAGATGTTGAAACTTGTCAGGGAACATTAATCTTTATTGTTTCAATTAACACACAGCGAGATATATAATTATAGCTGGTCTTAACCTTTAC
>WLWD01004861.1_pt1:7500-33513 | contig 33513 bp, 16 predicted proteins | sample 6712731 | NCBI WGS metagenome assembly WLWD01 (sample SAMN12718690, study PRJNA576275) | sponge metagenome | isolation source: marine sponge | host: Mycale hentscheli | place: New Zealand: South Island, Marlborough, Capsize Point | collected 2014-11-01
AGTTCCATTAAGATGTGGACTGAATCAGTGAGTTCATGCGGCAGTAGTATAAGTGCACGGTTACATCACACGTGGTGGCATATGTGATACATGTATGGCATATGTGATACATGTATGGCATATGTGATACATGTATGGCATATGTGATGCATGTATGGTATATGTGATACATGTGGTGGCATATGTGATACATGTATGGCATATGTGATACATGTATGGCATATGTGATACATGTATGGCATATGTGATACATGTATGGCATATGTGATACATGTATGGCATATGTGATACATGTGGTGGCATATGTGATACATGTATGGCATATGTGATACATGTATGGCATATGTGATACATGTGGTGGCATAATATGTGATACATGTATGGCATATGTGATACATGTATGGTATATGTGATACATGTATGGTATATGTGAATGCATGTGGTGGCATATGTGATACATGTGTCATTTATTGAAACACGACCACAACAATTAAACTGTCGTTTAACGAAAGATTGTAAACTGTATTTTCATTGTGTGTTAGTTCTACTTCTATTCCTTTGCTTCTCGCTGAATCATTTTTACCTCTATTGAATCTGTTGTTCTCTATCAGTGCAAAAATGCCCTCTCACTTATACGGCTGGACTGATGTCCAGGAGATTATCCAGGCATTAAGTTTTATGAACCAGCTGTGTGTGTGTGTGTGTGTTTGTGTGTCTGAGCTGATTTGTTTCTCTCTCCCAATAGTTGGTAAGTAGTTGTCTAAACACATCATTGTTGGAAAATAGATTCACTTGTTGTCACAGTAAGAGGAAACAGCTGAGTGGGCAAGACTGAGGTATACATACATATACATACATACATACATACATACATACATACATACATACATACATACATACACACACACTCACATCAGGGCTGCACTTAAGTGGGGATGGAGTGGACATACCCCCCTCCCTCCCCCCTCCCCCCTCCAACCTAGAAGAGTTGTGTGCCCTAGAAATCCTTCAGTACTAACAAATTGACTATGCAACGTCAATTTACAAACTTCAGCATGTTATTAGTACAGCATGGGTCTCTTATACTACATGGGGCTCATTCCCCCTCCTAAATTGATAAGAAAGTTGTTTTGCCCCTCTATAGACTCATGTTCTGTAAGCAGTGTTGGACACACATGTTCTGTGGGCAGTGCTGGACACACATGTTCTGTGGGCAGTGCTGGACACACATGTTCTGTGGGCAGTGCTGGACACACATGTTCTGTAAGCAGTGTTGGACACACATGTTCTGTGGGCAGTGCTGGACACACATGTTCTGTGGGCAGTGCTGGACACACATGTTTTCTTTCTCAGAAGAGGAGCAAGTGTTATGTCTCTACAATTGCAAAGTACATGATCTAACAATTATGAACGAGTTGATAGGTTGTCATGCCATGTAATATTAGCACCTGTCAGTTGCGCCTCGAGTTATAAGTGGCCATTAGATACAGTTTCACTCTCCCCTTTCACTTCTCACTTCCTTTACCCGATCCTTAGCATTTGCTTGTGTAAGTACGGGCATGAATATTGCACTAGCAAGGCCATATGGCACTCTGCTATCTCTTCAGTATGAGGCGATGTGTTGTGTAAGTAAGTAAGCATGTGTATGTATGTGTGTATGTATGTGTGTATGTATGTATGTATGTGTGTATGTATGTATCTATGTGTGTATGTGTGTGTGTATGTATGTATGTGTATGTATGCATGTGAAGATGATGTTGAACAAACTTCATTGAATTTAATGGCATTTTGATTATTACGTGCTTGCTCATCTCATACAAGTCCTAAGAGATAGAATACGAGAAGGAAATTTTGTTAATAATTTATTTTTTTAAAGGTACTAATACTCGGAAAAGTGTTACTGCAAGTTATGCGGTTCTTTGGATAACACTGAAAATGTTTTAGGTTGGAATCCATGTGATTATGAGAGCTCATAGTGACTGTCTGCTCACACACACATTAACATACACACACAATATGGTATACTGCAATATATAATACTGTTTGTTTCTAAATGTATGTGGCCTCACATTTAATAAGAGACAGAAGCTTGCGTCGATGTGTCTGCATGCGTGTGTGTAGTGTATGTGCCTTGAACACATACATAGAGGTGCGAACATGAAAGATTTGTGGATGTTTATTCTTCACAATTATAAGACTCATATATAACCTTGGAATATGAAATATTTACATTTATATCATATACATTATGAGGAGTACATTGTGTTGTAGGAGTGGACAAAACTATGAAACCGTCCAAAAAAAAAATTGGTGGAGGGCGGGTGCGGGGGGCGGGGGGGGGGGGAGGGGGGAAAGAGGGATGGACAGTACTACATGGTGGATGGAGTTGGGAGGAGGAGGGGCATTAAGAAAGCTTGAAAATTGGTTTGTAGAGCTTGTTTTGAGCCCCAAAACTAACAAAAAAATAACAACAACAAAATAGCAATATTATAATTTGAGCCTTACAAGAGTAATATTTAGTATGGGTGGGTATTGGTTGTTAGGTTACAACAAAGAATTCTAGACTATAGAAGAAAAAAAAGTTGAATCTTCTTGACAAGTAGAATTATAACTGCAGTAGCAGTTATTACACTTACTTATTAACTAAGGTTTTTTTAAAATTGGTGTACCTAAACAATACTAGATGAAGGTGTGTGTGTGTGTGTGTGTGTGTGTGTGTGTGATCGTGTGTGTGTGTGTGTGATCGTGTGTGATTACGCTGTACATGTCCTGCTATGGTAGCTGCTATCCATCTCGTCCATCAATCACAACCTCTATCTCTTTCACTATCAATGAATGCTTTCTGTTGTGTATAAGTAACTCTCAATCCCGTATCTGTCGTGTTGGAATTATTTATTGATTCGACTACTCTGCAGTTGAGCATTTACTTTAAAACTGGGAGCTGATCTCTATTATGTAGAAAGCCTATAGAAATTTTACATACATGAAATGACATTGTATGTGAGCAATTGAAAGGAGTGAGATATTTTTGGGGCTTGGGTTTATATACATAGTACATCTGTTCTCCTTACATTAGTCCAACTCCTCATTCATATACAATATATATACAATATATATATATTATATGTATACACACACACAGTATTGGGCGTAGGGATGGGGGGGGGGGGGGGGGTGCAAGAAATACATACAGTTTACTCCCAGCAAAGAAATAACTATAAACATACATTCGGGGTGACATATGAGCCATATGTTGTACATGTAACCACACTTGCTTTTAACTAAAATTACTGGATTTGAAACTGGAATGAACATGAGTAGTCCATGTCACTCATTCTGGGTCATAAATAATGACATGATATGTGATATACCAGCAGTACAGGTTTGAGTGATGTACAATTTGAGTTAAAGACAGCATTGTGAGCAAAAAACAACAACAACAAAAACAACAAAAAACAACAACAACCAACAAACTACTTGTAATTATGAAGTGATTATGGCATGAATGACTGACTGTTCTAAGACACACACAACTAATATTTGACTTTCTTTTTCCAACAAAGAACTGGCACTCTAGCACTCTTTAGGTACGATGTGACCTTCAGTGCTCATGAAGTTATATCTTCAGAAGTTTGCTGGTGACAAAATACAAGAAACCCCACCTATCGGGACTAGTATCACTGACAGTTATACGTGTATCTCATAGGGAATTGATAGCACTGGGCTTACCCTGCTGTAATTGTTAGAGCTCCTTGTTTGTATCAACAATTGAACACAAGCGGTTTCAACTAGTTGCATGAGTTTGGTTTGCTCTTGTCTAAGATAAACATTAGTCTGTCCAGTCCAACTCCACACGCGGTATAATTGAGTTGAGTAATTATCGCTCGTAGTTTCGCTGGTCTTCCAGGCATATCTGTTCTCAGATGTGACATTGCATAGTATTGGGTTTGTCCACTAGTGGAAAATGAGAGTTTGCAATCTGATGGTCACCCAGTGTGAAAAGTAATCTATTACTAGGTGTGATGTAGTGTGGGCTGGTCCAGACATGAACTGGTCCAGAAATTGGGTCCAGTGCCCTCACTAGAATGTTGTTGTTGTTTTTTCCCCCCCAATGCTACTTAGCACACAAACATCTTGTATGTGGTATACGTTGGTGTATGTTAGGCTAAAATGAGTCTATGCCCAGACTGATGCAGTATTATAGATACAATTAAGATTGATATCTTCCAACAATCTGGAACCATCTCATTTGGCTTAAACTATGTCGTTATGATGCACCACTTAATAAATTAATTACGTATGTGGTTGTTATTGTTACTGTTGTTTCGTTATATGTTTACAGAATCAAATATTTACCGTCCAATCAATGGCCAACTACGTGGGGGGCGAGGAAGATGATGCATCCATCTCGAGAACTATACTCGCTGAAGCCTGCTCCAAGGGTGACTATGAGCTTGCCGATCAGCTCATTGCAGCAGGCTCCGATCCTGTGACCTCTCGAGCTGGATACTTCAGTTGGTCTCCCCTCCACTACGCCGCCAAGCAAGGCAAGCTCAGCTTTGCCCAGATGCTCATCTCCCAGTACGGGTGCCATCCCATGGTGGAAGACAAGGAGGGCCGCACGCCGCTGCACGTGGCCTGCCAGCACGGACAGCTGGAGTTCGCACGCTACCTGGTGAAACAGAAGCGCTGCGATGTCCACTATGGTGATGTGGAGGAATTGATCCCTCTCTATCACGCCTGCGGCTGGTTGAGCGAGTGTACCAACGAACAAGCTCTCTCCGTGGCCAAGTTTCTTATCTCCAGTGCCAAGTGTGATCCCGGTACGAGAGACGTCAACGGCAAAGATGGCGTTCTCCATGCCAGCGAAAAGGGATTTATATCAGTTTTGAAGTATTTAATTGAAGATCGGCACTGCGATGTAGGCGTGGTCGACTACCGCGGCAACAACCCTATTCACTTGGCCGTGTCTTTCAGCAACAACTATGATGTGGTAAAGTATCTAATCGGTCTCGGAAAGCTGGACTTGGGGAGCGTCAACAGCAAGAGCAACAATCTCCTCCACATGGCGGCCATTGCCAACTCAAGCTTGGACATTTGCAAGCTGATCGTGGAATCAGTGGATTCGAGCACACTGGAGTCGCTTGTAGAAGCAAAAAATTTCAAAGATGAGACGCCACTCGACATGGCTAGGCCGGAACTCCTACGATACCTGCTCACTCGTCACAGGGTAAAGGATGACCAGTTTTACAAGAAGTATGCCGCTTCTCTCGGAATCAAGCAACCTGCGAGTGCGGCAGTAAAGATTGTGGTCATTGGAGACGAAGCTGCCGGGAAATCTACACTTGTGCGGTCGCTGATGAAAGAAAGTTCGTCATTCTCGTCGTCTTTTTCGCTGTCCTTCTCGACCCACTCTCAGCCAGCTTCTCCCACTGTGGTGGAGCAGAAAACTTCAGCGATGGCGATATCTGACCACAAGAGTAAGCAGTTTGGTGAAGTTAAGTTCCACGACTTGGATGGAAAGCTTGAAGCTCAGTACATCCACAATGTAGTACTGCCTCACATTGTCCAGCCTCAGTCCAGCATTTTCCTTCTTGTGATTGACTTTTCCAAGTCTTCTAAAGACATTTCTGCTTCGCTGTCCCACTGGCTGGAATTTGTTCAAAGAGTGTTAAAAGGCCAGGCAGAGAAGGCAAAAATAGTTTTGGTGGCTAGTCATTCGGACAACGTGAAGTCGGAGATCAAATACCAGGAGCCAAGATCACCAAGAGACAAGTTGAAACAGCTGGTTTTCGAGGACAGTTCGTCTAGATACGAGTTTTTGTCGAGGATACTCATGGACTGCCACAAGAGTGAGAGCTCCGGTGTTAACATGCTACGTAAAGTTTTGACCACCCAGTGTGATCTCATGCGGAGTGGAAAGAATCTTCCCTTCCTTCACTCCTGTCTCCTCACTTTCATCAAGAAGTCTTTCGATGCTTCTTCACTTGTTAGTTTGCAGAGTTTGCAGTCAGCCGTCGAGTCCTACGTTGTAGAAGATGGTATTGTGTATGATTTGAGGTATTTTGTGTCAGATGATGCTAGAATTCTTGTTCCCCTTTTGGAGGATCTCCACCAGTCTGGTCATTTGATGTTTATGAAGAACGAAGGAGAGGTAACGAGAAGCCTGCTTGTTCCTAACGTTTCCCAGCTGTGCTCAGAATTGGCTGAAGCGTTTGGTGGTACAGGGATGACGTTAGGTCACGCCAGAAACCAGCACGGTTTACTCACCACTTCCAGTTTTGATTCGCACCTCTTAGCGCAGGACTCTCGAGATACTCTGAATGCACTCACTCACTTGAACTTGGCGGTTACTGGGCCCGAGATGTCTTCAAGGTTTGCGATGATTTCGGCAGAGGATCAGCAACTGTATTACTGTCCCAGCTTCCTACTCAACAGTCCCCCCAACAACATGTGGGACGTGAAGTCTTCGTACAACTTTCATTTTGGGTGGAGGCTAGAGAGAAGTGGTCCCACTGCGCGATTGTCCATGCACTACGTTCACTTGCTGTTCCTGCAGCTCTTTTCCTTCGCCACATCTCTGACTAGAATAAAGCACTTTGCTGGTTGGGAGTTGGGATTGCATTTTGAGTTTGATTTGAGCCATATAGAGTTTTTGGTAGAGCTCTGTGACAATCTGTCTGCTGTGGTTTTTATAATGCGGTCGAAAGAGCTCACTATCGAATGCATCAAATATCGTTCTGAGATAGTTAGGATTATCAGAGACTCTTTTAAAGAGTATTACGGCAATGGCATGAGTTTAGAGTTCATCATGGACCCTTACCACTCGCACAGGTACCCTTTGATGCCCAGGGAGTGTTTGACACTGTTCAGCATTGACCAAGTCTGGCACAGCATACAGAAAAGGAAGGGAACTGTGCTCTCTACGGATGACATCTCACTGACAGTGGAGGAGCTTCTGACTTTTGAACCCCTCTGGTCGATGAGCAGCGACTCTTTGGATTTACTTCAGAAGGTAGATCACAGTGACGCGATAAGTCGCGATTGCTGGACGTACTTGGCTGATAGTATCTCAACCGAGGAGTCGGGTATGATGGGGAAGATGTTTCATGTGTCTAACGCAGAGTCCATTTCTCCCAGTGGTTTACAGTCAGCCTTAAACTCGAGGCAAACTTATCGAGATGTTTTGCAGATCCTGTATAATTTCACTGTTATTGATTTATCTTTGTTTCATCCTCAATCAATCAATCAATCATCATCTTGAATAGTAGGCACATTTAATTATTTTTAAATCATGGTCAAATAATAATATCATAACCATAATGCTCTTCTTATTATAGTATATTGACTGCAGGAAGCTTATTTTGAGTGCGGAAGAACTTGTTTATCAGCTATACGACACTGTGAGATTTAATAACTATAGCACAGTTTAAGATTTCAACCGCTTTCTTCTTCAATGCATGGTGTACTTGATATTATAATCGTTGATGCAGGCAAAACGGGTTGACGACCCATACCATGTTGTCCCACTCATGTCCATTCCGGTGTTTGGGCAGCCCATTAAATCAGGGCCCCCAGGCCCTCACTTTATATTGAAATTAATTTTTCATGACATATATAATTATCATGTTCATGTTGACAACCGGAAATATTTTGAAGCACATAATAATACTGCACTCATAAATGAAAAGAGATGCTTCAATCAATGGTTTTGGAAGATTCTAGAAGATGGTGGGAGGGGGGGGGGGGGGGGGGGGGGGGGGGGTTGGGGGGGGGCAACACACAGAGGGGGCCCTATTTCATATAAAATTAAGGCCACCAGCATAGCCGTAGTCTTTGATGCGAAATTTTGCATATTGTGATCTCCATTGAAGCATACATAGTTGCTGTAGTGTTAGTCACATTCACCCTACTATAAACTTGTTTAGCGTTCATGAATTTGGCTATACTAAGTGCCATTTTTGTAACAAAATATTGAACTTGCACATGGCTTTGAGATAGCCTCTGATTCATTGTAAATTGTAAACACTTAGCTTGTAGTTAGTCGTATGCTGTTTCATTTTTTCCAGGGATAACTTATTGTTCAATGGTTAATGTGGCACTGCTAGGAAGTGATGAATCAATTCCTGATAAAAATATATTAGTGTTGTTGGATAATTTTCAGCTTGCAGCTAATGTCACAAACTATGACAGCCTAAATAATATAGCTAGCTGTGTAAAGTCTACTTGGGAAAAGCAGTGATATTTACTGATGATGAATTTAAGAGGAGATGGGTTTGTAGCAGTAGTCACTAGAGCTAAAGAAATAGTTTTGCCTTTTCTTAAAAAATCTTGTCGACTTGAAAAGGCGCAAAACTAGCTAGTGTGATCAATGGAAGGTGAAACTGAGTATGAATATACGACAATTCGTTTATAGTTCGTGGTAGTTGGATGCGGTGTGCGAGAGCGTTAGTTGCGCTATATTTTATGGATTGCACAGGGGCGCACGCAAGGGGGAGTTGGGGGAGTTAACTGTACCTTTATAGCCCATACAACAGGGTCATAACTAGCATTGATGCAGAGGAGGCCACCGCCTCCTCATGGTATCTCAGCCTTGTTAAATATTCCATTTTGAAGCATTTTTTTTGTCACTAACCTCGCTAAAAAGTGATATAGAAATTAAGGGTGACTTCATGCATCACACTCTATATTGAGATTGTTGTGAAATTATGTTGACAATTATTACCGACTCGGTGGAGAAACAGCCAGCTATTAATTTCATCAGGTTTCATTTAGCTTTTTTTTAAAATTTATTATATTTATTTACAAACTTATAATTTATTTAAATGAGTGGACTATAATTCTGGGTATGGTAAAAATAATTTGCCTCCTCTCTTCTCAATTTCTAGTTTATGCCCCTGGACTAAATTCCCCTTCTTGTGCGTATTTCTACAATACAATCATTATTCAGTCTTTGTTTAATTCATAGCTCACAGCGTTGTCGTCACGTGCAAACATTTAGCGCTTGCGCATTCTTTTTGATACGCCCATTTTTGGTTTGTTTATTATTATTATTTTTTTAATTTGTTTATTTCTTAGTTCAAGTTCGGTGCTTGCCCTGGTTATGTGACCTTTGGAATTCTGCTGGAGGATGTAGTAACCTCCCATACAGAGATTATCGGTAAGTCCTTCGGAGCCAAACGTGGGTGTACTTTCGCGTAGCGCTTTTACTACCTATACATACGCGCTGGGCGCTTTTACCTACCATATTCTGGGCGACATTGTGTAATGCCAGTTGAAGCAATACATGGCTTTAATTACCGTAGCCGCTCAATAAGCGCTTTATGAGTCCCTCAGGACTTGACTAAAGAATTGGCTTGTGGAACAAATTGAATCCATTTTTCTCAATTTTATTTAATAATCCATTCACAGTGAATTTTTTCAGGCAGAATTAAAAGAGAGAAATTAATTCATTATAATATAAGCTTTCCCTTGTACATGATTTTACAAAACGTTATTCACAAAGTCTTAGTGCAATTCATAGCCCGCCGCGTCGTCGTCACGTGCAAGCATTTAGCGCTTGCGCATTTTTTGATACACCCATTTTTGGTGATTTTTTATTATTATTGTTTTAAGCTTGGTGCTTGTCGTGGTTATGTGACCTTTTAAATTCCGCTGGAGGCTGAAGTAATCTCGCAAAATATCTGGGAGTAAGTCCTTAGGAGCCAAACATGGGTGTACTACTCTCCGTAGCTCTTTTACCTACCTCTCTATACACCTGGCGACAGAGCTAATACCAGTTGAAGCAATACATGGCTTTAATTTCCGTAGCCACTCGAGAAGCTCTTCAGGAGTCCCACAGGACTTAAACTAAAGAAGTAGCAGAAAAACAATATATCCAACAAGCATTACAAAATCCATGTATTGTTTTTAAAAACCCTTTTGGCATATTTTTCAGGCGGAATTAAAAAGAAGAGAAATTACTTGAAGTCATTGTTGCAGAATTATTTTATAAAACTATGAGAATTATAATAATTTTAACAGTTTTTCAGGGATGAAGTAACACCCATACATTCCTAGGCAATATCTCTATTTCCTGAGCTCTATACATGTACTTAGAATAGAGAGGTATTGTTTGGTTCTGGCTTACTTTCTGAATCTGAATCTAATAGCTATTTACTGGAAATGTTGTCAGCCTGTCCAGCTTCTTTAAGGCGTGCTGCTACATTCTCCCCAGAAGGTTTTGTCTTAGCTCGAGTAAACTCATGCATATTACTTTAAGTCTCTTCACCCTTTCACTCACCTCTTTCAACCTAAGAGAGCCCAAGATAACTAACAAACATAAAGCTTACAACTCCGAATTGAACTAATAAGCCATTACCGTCTCATCAATATACTGAATGTACCGAGGCAATTTAATGTCACGATTTTCCTTCACTATCTAAAGGGTAATTGTGTAATAAAGCAATGCTTTAGCTGTATTTAATGTCGAATGAAGTTGATAGCTTGAACGTTTTTATATCAATGATTTTTTTTTACCATAGGTTGTCTGACTGCCATAAGGGTTAAAAAAAAACAATACATGGATTTTGTAATGCTCTCTGTCTGGTAAAGTGTATGGCTCTGTGTGCCATGTTCTAGCATTTTTTAATGAAAAAAAATTAACCATAAGGAAAGGCACCTAGAAACGATTGTTGCTTTTGTGATATGAAAATATACACATGTTGTCAAGCAAGCCACAAAAATTACTTAACATATACTAAGTGTTTCATTAGATGAGATTTTGGTGATTTATTAAGTCAGATTTTTCATTCGATTAAAGAATGACTTATGCATATAATTATTAGTAATTAGAATTAAAAGAGAGAATACAGCTAATAGATAATAATAAAACATTTATTGAACTTAATCCGACATTTTACATGTTAAGTTAAATATGACTTTCATTAAACGGATTTTTTCAATAATTATTTATTAATTCAGCTGAGAATGAATGAATCATTGTATGCTTGATGCTGCACCATGACTCACCTTGCAGTATAAATTTGTCTACAAGTAAAACATTAGAGTCAGATTAATAAATTTTCTTAGGCAAGTTATAAACCAAGTCCATAGGATATGCTCAATATATTGTGCCTATAAGAAAATGTATCTAAGCAATCCATCTCTGTACAGAGTATGCATAATAACAGTATATTCTCATGTAAGTAGTTATCAGTAACACTTAAGAAGAATATTTATACCTGATTTGAATCTATAGCTGATATTATTAACAGTTGAGATGCACATATCATAGTAGCATATGTACTTAATTATGGCCATGGAGCCAAAGAGTGAACAAGGTCTACATTAAGTAGGTAACTACTTTGTAAAAATGGTATTGTCAGCTTTTCTCATGTGCCTACAACCTCTATTCAATATGAGGGTAGAGGTTGTGCTTACATAGAGTAATTAGTTTATTGCTGGATTATGTAAAGATGTTTTTCTATTATTTGAGTGCTAGCAATTACTGGCAAATACAGGGAATCATTAATATTTTCTTGAATTACTCTGCATTTTTGATCGGACCCAAAATAATACTCCACTGCTGATATAAAGCAGATAATCCATGCTGACTTTGACACTGAATATAGAGTTCAGATTGCAATGAGCATTGGGTTCAATTATGTATAGTCACTACAACTAAAATTGATTTGCATTTTAAGTGTCTCTATTGTTTTGTTGTTGTTGTTTTTCCCCAGCACTATGGAGTTTTCTGAGAAGAATGTATTCAATACTATCAAACATGTAGCGAAATGGGATGTCCTGGCGATTCAACTTGGTTTCAGTACAGATCATTTAGAGGTTATAAAGAGAGATACCAGTGATACAAGTGGATCTATAATTCGTCTTATTGGAGACTGGATAAGAAATGACAAAAAGGCCAGTTGGAAAACTTTAGCAGATGCACTGAGGCTGGCAGAACAGAACAAGCTGGCAGACTCTTTATACAGTGAAAATTTTGCAGGTGATTAAACAATGTTGTAGTAGTAACATTTACATTGATTGATATGTATTAGGTATGTCTTCTCCAGTCCCTGCGGAGATGAAAATCTGTGACAAGGATATTGTAAAATGTAGGTTAATATTTTAATAGGGTTGTTTAATTAAGTCTGACAAGAACAGTACAATTCCTCAAATTGACTGTCTTAGCTGGAGGAGGGAAAAGGGTAGGGTGACGTGGGTGGAGAATCTTTTCTGTATTAGCTTCATAACTGGTAAAGTATTAGTTAAGTAGCACAATACATGAACTTTAGGACTGAAACTGTCTAATGTTGCATTAGGACTTTCCATGATTCCACAGTTTGTCCTAAGTAGCCTCCATAGCTAATACCAATTAGCTGATAGGTTTGTTCTTGAAAAAATATTTTAAGATGCACCTAATGGTCACAATTGCCGTAAAACCCTAGGATAGTTAGCTTATGGGACATTTCTAAGTAGTATATCGTGTCTATTGGAAAATTATGTCTTTTTAAATAATCCAAGGGTAATATTTTTTTACTTTCAAGTAATAAAATTGGTCTAAATAGCTTTAATTGTTTCCAATGAATTTTGAGGACTCGGGGAAAATCTGTGGAATGTAGGGTGGTAAATGCATGTACTACAATGGGTGATGTTATTAAAACCAATTTTATTCTTACAGCAAAGCAGCCAGTTAGTACTACAAAAGTAGAACGATCTATAACTTCACTTCACTCCAAGAGAGCTGGTTAGTTTCCACTTTTTGAGAATATTAATTAATCTTTGGTGCTTTTATAGTAGACTGGATATTCATATAGCATTTATTATTAAATATTGGCACTGATATTAGCAGAAATACAATTTTCATTCGCGTTATTGGGAACGTAAATATCACACTCACTCTATATAAATATATATGTGTATGCACATGTACAATGCATTTGTACATGTGGGTTCTTACATTCTTTATTAATTACACTATTACATACTAGTAGGGTTTTTAGTACAAATGGCGAGTATGTGCATGGAAGAAATGAAAACAACAAGGTTCTAGAACATAACAAAAATGGCTTGATTTTACTCAAATAATATTCTAGCACCAGTTCAGGAAGGCATCATGCATTCATCAGTCCATTATTTTCTAAAAGTTCAAGTATAAATGCCATTGACTATATAGCTAGCTAAATGCAGAATAGCTTTCTTTCTTTTTCGGTAGTAGTTGTAGCTTCTAGTATCTATTTATGACCTGTAGCTCCTGTCAAAGAGCACCCAGCTACTAAAAAAAGCAGCAGAGTTTAAAAAAATTGTTTTAGTGAAGGGTCTTCAACACCATACTAACCACATGATGTGAAAACTTTTGTGACTTAAAAAACAAAACACGAGCATATGGGTAATGAGCTTGCACAATACAGCGTGAAATGACAACCGTGAAAGGCCGGTGAGTTATTTCACTATAGTGTGTCATTTTAAGCGACATGTAGCTACCTATAATTATACTGTGAATATATCTAGCGTGGTATATATATATATATATATATGAGAATGTATGACTTTACTGGAATATATATTCATTTATACCTGATTTTCAATTATATATTCTAACACTGTCTTGCTCGCTCTCAAATTACATTTATATCTATCTGAGCTCTTATGATTGAAAATTGAATGCTTGTGAGATTGGAGATGATTAATAATATGCTAGTGTGATGTAATGATGACAACAACGTGTGTGCATTCATGAATAATTCATAAGCTGAGACAGGTTGGTAAATCGTAGTCATCAACTGAATGGGTAAAGCATCATCACCTTCAGTAGTGGGCGGGTGAAATCAGTGTGACAAAATATTCAAAGGTGAAAATTTGAAAATATTCAAACAACCTAAATCAACATCATTAATGGAAGGACAGAAAAACTGAGAAGCAGGAGAGATAGACAAAGAGGAGATGGAAACCCATGACATAAGAAGATAGAGGAAAGGAGAGGATAAGAAATGTTGAGATTGTTCAGGAAGAAAGAGAGCAGGAGAGAGATATGGATATAACTAAATCAAGTGGTAGAGGATAATAACAATGGATATAAATACCGTATGCTACTGTATTCTTAATTTGTAACTGTTAGACATCAAGTGGCATTGTGTGGTGGGACACTTGCTTGTCTATATAAGAATATGCTTGTTTGTTTGTAAATATGGTGATGACGACGATAGTGTGTTTTCATAATTAATAATTCATTAGCATAGCCAGGCTGGTAAACCATTGCTACCAGCATGGGTAAGCCATCATTTTTAGTACAAGACGATTAAGGAAATGATGACTTTTGTAGCTGAAATTAAGTGAAATTGGTAAGGTAAAGATAGCGAAAGTGGATAAAGATTTCAAAAGGGAAAGCATAGCTAATAGTTTCACAAATTGTAAGTCCACAATCATGGGTTGAATGACAGAGAGACGGAGAAACAGGAGAGCTAAACAAAGGAGGAGAATGTTATTCATGACTTAAGAACTATGAGCTGAATGAAGACAGGAAAATATTTAGCAAGGAAGAGAGGAGAGGGAAACTGATGTAACTAAACTAAGTGGTAGAGTATAACAAGAATGGATAAAAATACCTTTTGCTGCTATATATTTCTAATATGAATAAGATATTACACATCAAGCACCACGGTGAATGAGGTGATTGTCAAAAATGTTCAATAAAGTTTATTTTGCCTTCCTTCAGAAATTGTTACAGGTTAGGCAGCTTTGTCTGATTTTCTGTTGATTCTGTGACAACTTCAAGTGCTTCTTTTGTTGTGACGCATAATTTTTCTCTACAATTTTGTCATCAAATACTTGTTATTTGCTCTGTGGCTGCTTGAGCTCTGGTTATTATCAATATCACTGGTTGACTGTCTCCTTCCGATAATAAGTTGACGAAATATTTTAACTCGAGATTGTTGAGCTTAAACTGAGCGGAACTCTGGCTCCAGTCAGATCATTTTGTGTGAAGGATGCTGTTCATGTGAGCTTCAAATGACCAATCTCAGTTTGAACTTCAGCCATGGGCCTACATTTATGCTGATCATTATCAAACTTGCTAACGATTTTGTATTCTCCACTCAATTGGTGATCATCTGTATATTCAATGGCTAAGTGGACCTTGGAGTGTCTTCATAACCTATTATTTCCTTTTTTCCCCTAGGTCTTGCCCTGTCCATCCACTACTCTATAAAAATGCTAGGTTATTGAACTGAGTTGGGAAAAAGTGTAGAATAGCTAACCATAATCCATCACCAATCATGTGTATAAGAAAAGCAGAAAGCAGGAGAATGTAATTATTCAGTCTAACTTTAATGATTAAATGTACTTAGTGTAGAATGTCACTGTAACACTCACCAAACTCTAAATAGCCAGTATTATTATTCTTTTGTTAATGTAATGTAGTTGAACGAAGCATTTTACGCTTGGAAAGGAGGTTTGGATTTATAGTTAAAGATACCAAGGAAGAGATATTACATGATGAGCAGAAGCTCAGAGAATTTCCTGACCTCATTGAGTACGGACTACCACAGAGACTGAAGAGGTTAAGAAATTTTGTTATTCGCAGTTCTCTGACAAGAGCGTCTTTGACAAGAGACAACTTTGATACATTTTTTGAAGCTTTAGAACAATTGTGGAGTTTCATTGATTATGATTTGTTGCGAACTATTATTTATGAACTTGAAAATATTGAATTGATGAATAAAGTGGATGATTACACAGAAGAAGTCGAAAAATTTTGTGCGGAGACCACTATTTATGAGTTTATTCAAGTTTGGAAGCCTAGATATGATGATCAAGATATACCACAAGAACTTCGCATGTGTGTGTCAGAGTTATCATTGGACCTCGAGACCAGCACTGTGGAGGATCTAAAAAAGATACAACTTAAATTAAGATATTCCCTACCACAAGAATTAGCTCGGGCAGCATTTTATATATGCAATGTGAGGCCAGGATCAGTGACAGTGTCCTGGCTGGTTTGGGCGGAGTGTGTCTCAGATGTGATGGACAGTTTAAATCTCCTAATGAAATCAAATTCCGAAATTATTTCAGAAATTCATTTATCATTCATGTCATTAGACAATGTTATTTTATACTCCACCTACAATGAGCAGGTAATAGTGCATTTTGTACTAAAATAGACTTTTATTGAGAGTTTTTTTGAGCAAGACACTCATGCTTGAACAAAATGGAGCCTACAATTTTAGTTTTGAAAACGAATGTGTAGCACCATAGTAGCACATGTGATAGAGTAACGAAATTAATGATAGTTCCTAGATAAAGGCAGGCAGCCTTAGGGCAATCCTTTTGATTGATATGTTTGATTGCTAGTCCATGCTTAACAAAACAAAAGTACTCTTAAAAACAGCTTTAGTAACAAAGAAAAGTCCCACCTGCATCACTATAAGTGATATGCAAAAAAACCTAAAACAAATTTTCAATAGCCCCTATCTGCTTCACTAATAAGTAATACATTGCTGATGTGAAGTTGAAAATGATGAAGTTTTGTAGCTTTTCATTTGTAGTTCTTTGAGGTCCTAATACAATTTAAAACAAATCTAGTTATGTTTCATTATAGATATTAAGTGCTATTGTAAAAGGAGAAGTACAAATTGTGGAGAAGATTTTGATAAAGAAGTATTTAGATCCTAATTATATTCATCATGACTATAAGGTATGTTATGGTTCTATTTTTTTAATGATTACCTTAAAATACAATGAAATATTTATACAGATTATACGTGATGCATCAAATTTAGTGATAGCATGTTTTAATGGTGATGTACAAATAGTACAACTATTAATATGGCACGGCGCTAAAGTCAATTTTCTGTCACAACATGGAGTATCGCCATTGTATGCTGCTAGTGACAATGGACATACAGAAACAGTGAGAGAACTCGTATCAAAAGGTGCTCAGATAGATCTTCAAGATGAGAATAGAGCATCACCATTGTATGCTGCCAGTCAGAATGGACATACTGAAACAGTGAGAGAACTCATAGCAAAGGGTGCTCAGATAAATCTTCAAGACGAGGATGGAGTATCACCATTGTATATTGCCAGTCAGAATGGACATACTGAAACAGTGAGAGAACTCATAGAAAAAGGTGCTCAGTTAGATCTTCAAGACGAGGATGGAGCATCACCATTGTATGTTGCCAGTCAGAATGGACATACTGAAACAGTGAGAGAACTCATAGCAAAAGGTGCTCAGATAGATCTTCAAGACGACGATGGAGTATCACCATTGTATGTTGCCAGTCAGAATGGACATACTGAAACAGTGAGAGAACTCATAGCAAAGGGTGCTCAGATAAATCTTCAAGACGAGGATGGAGTATCACCATTGTATATTGCCAGTCAGAATGGACATACTGAAACAGTGAGAGAACTCATAGAAAAAGGTGCTCAGTTAGATCTTCAAGACGAGGATGGAGCATCACCATTGTATGTTGCCAGTCAGAATGGACATACTGAAACAGTGAGAGAACTCATAGCAAAAGGTGCTCAGATAGATCTACAAATCAAAAATGGAGCATCACCATTGTATATTGCCAGTTATAATGGACATACTGAAACAGTGAGAGAACTCATAGCAAAAGGTGCTCAGATAGATCTTCAAGACGACGATGGAGTATCACCATTGTATGTTGCCAGTCAGAATGGACATACTGAAACAGTGAGAGAACTCATAGCAAAGGGTGCTCAGATAAATCTTCAAGACGAGGATGGAGTATCACCATTGTATATTGCCAGTCAGAATGGACATACTGAAACAGTGAGAGAACTCATAGAAAAAGGTGCTCAGTTAGATCTTCAAGACGAGGATGGAGCATCACCATTGTATGTTGCCAGTCAGAATGGACATACTGAAACAGTGAGAGAACTCATAGCAAAAGGTGCTCAGATAGATCTACAAATCAAAAATGGAGCATCACCATTGTATATTGCCAGTTATAATGGACATACTGAAACAGTGAGAGAACTCATAGCAAAAGGTGCTCAGATAGATCTTCAAGACGACGATGGAGTATCACCATTGTATGTTGCCAGTCAGAATGGACATACTGAAACAGTGAGAGAACTCATAGCAAAAGGTGCTCAGATAGATCTTCAAGACGAGGATGGAGTATCACCATTGTATAGTGCCAGTCAGAATAGACATACTGAAACAGTGAGAGAACTCATAGCAAACGGTGCTCAGATAGATCTACAAAACAAAAATGGAGCATCACCATTGTATATTGCCAGTCAGAATGGACATACTGAAACAGTGAGAGAACTCATAGCAAAAGGTGCTCAGATAAATCTTCAAGGCGAGAATGGAGTATCACCATTGCATGCTGCTAGTTATAATAAACATACTGAAACAGTGAGAGAACTCGTAGCAAAAGGTGCTCAGATAGATCTACAAAACAAAAATGGAGCATCACCATTGTATATTGCTAGTCAGAATGGACATACTGAAACAGTGGGAGAACTCATAGCAAAAGGTGCTCAGATAGATCTACAAATCAAAAATGGAGCATCACCATTGTATATTGCCAGTTATAATGGACATACTGAAGCAGTTAGAGAACTCATAGCAAAAGGTGCTCAGATAGATCTTCAAGATGAAGATGGAGCATCACCATTGTATATTTCCAGTTATAATGGACATACTGAAACAGTTAGAGAACTCATTGCAAAAGGTGCTCAGATAAATCTACAAAAGAAAAATGGAGCATCACCATTGTATATTGCCAGTCAGAATGGACATACTGAAACAGTGAGAGAACTCGTATCAAAAGGTGCTCTGATAGATCTACAAAACAAAAATGGAGTATTACCATTGCAGATTGCCAGTCATAATGGACATGCGGAAACAGTGAGAGAACTCATAGCAAAAGGTGCTCAAATAGATCTACAAAACAAAAATGGAGCATCACCATTGTATATTGCCAGTCATAATGGACATACTGAAACAGTGAGAGAACTCATAGCAAAAAGTGCTCTGATAGATCTACAAAACAAAAATGGAGCGTCACCATTGTATATTGCCAGTTATAATGGACATACTGAAGCAGTTAGAGAACTCATAGCAAAAAGTGCTCAGATAGATCTACAAAACAAAAATGGAGCATCACCATTGTATATTGCCAGTCAGAATGGACATACTGAAACAGTGAGAGAACTCGTATCAAAAGGTGCTCAGATAGATCTACAAAACAAAAATGGAGCATCACCATTGTATATTGCCAGTCAGAATGGACATACTGAAACAGTGAGTGAACTCGTATCAAAAGGTGCTCTGATAGATCTACAAAACAACAAAGGAGTATCACCATTGTTTATTGCCAGTCAGAATGGACATACTGAAACAGTGAGAAAACTCATAGCAAAAGGTGCTCAGATAGATTTACAAATCAAAAATGGAGCATCACCATTGTATATTGCCAGTTATTATGGACATACTGAAGCAGTTAGAGAACTCATAGCAAAAGGTGCTCAGATAAATCTACAAAACAAAAATGGAGTATCACCATTGTATATTGCCAGTCAGAATGGACATACTGAAACAGTGAGAGAACTCATAGAAAAAGGTGCTCAGATAGATCTACAAAACAAAAATGGAGCATCACCATTGTATATTGCCAGTCATAATGGACATACTGAAACAGTGAGAGAACTCATAGCAAAAGGTACTCAGATAGATCTACAAAACAAAAATGGAGCATCACCATTGTATATTGCCAGTTATAATGGACATACTGAAACAGTGAGAGAACTCATAGCAAAAGGTGCTCAGATAGATCTTCAAGACGAGGATGGAGTATCACCATTGCATGCTGCTAGTTATAATGGATATACTGAAACAGTGAGAGAACTCATAGCAAAAGGTGCTCAGATAGATCTTCAAGACGAGGATAAAGTATCACCATTGTATATTGCCAGTTATAATGGACATACTGAAACAGTGAGAGAACTCATAGAAAAAGGTGCTCAGTTAGATCTTCAAGACGAGGATGGAGCATCACCATTGTATATTGCCAGTTATAATGGACATACTGAAACAGTGAGAAAACTCATAGCAAATGGTGCTCAGATAGATCTACAAATCAAAAATGGAGCATCACCATTGTATATTGCCAGTTATAATGGACATACTGAAGCAGTTAGAGAACTCATAGCAAAAGATGCTCAGATAGATCTTCAAGACGAGGATGGAGTATCACCGTTGTATAGTTCCAGTCAGAATGGACATACTGAAACAGTGAGAGAACTCATAGCAAAAGGTGCTCAGATAGATCTACAAAACAAAAATGGAGCATCACCATTGTATATGGCCAGTCAGAATGGACATACTGATACAGTGAGAGAACTCATAGCAAAAGGTGCTCAGATAAATCTACAAAACAAAAATGGAGCATCACCATTGTATATTGCCAGTCTAAATGGACATACTGAAACAGTGAGAGAACTCATAGCAAAAGGTGCTCAGATAGATCTTCAAGACGAGGATGGAGTATCACCATTGTATATTGCCAGTCAGAATGGACATACTGAAACAGTGAGAGAACTCGTATCAAAAGGTGCTCAGATAGATCTACAAAACAACAAAGGAGCATCACCATTGTATATTGCAAGTCACAGTGGGCATACTGAAACAGTGAGATATCTCATAGCAAAAGGTGCTCAGATAGATCTACAAAACAGAAATGGAGCATCACCATTGTATATTGCCAGTCAGAATGGACATACTGAAACAGTGAGAGAAACTCTACGCAAGGTCTCGATATAATCTTCCAAGAGAAGGACATGATGGAGTATACAACAACGATCACCATTTGCAAATGCTGGTGGCCTTATAATGGACATACTGAAGCAGTTAGAGAACTCATAGCAAAAGATGCTCAGATAGATCTTCAAGACGAGGATGGAGTATCACCGTTGTATAGTTCCAGTCAGAATGGACATACTGAAACAGTGAGAGAACTCATAGCAAAAGGTGCTCAGATAGATCTACAAAACAAAAATGGAGCATCACCATTGTATATGGCCAGTCAGAATGGACATACTGATACAGTGAGAGAACTCATAGCAAAAGGTGCTCAGATAAATCTACAAAACAAAAATGGAGCATCACCATTGTATATTGCCAGTCTAAATGGACATACTGAAACAGTGAGAGAACTCATAGCAAAAGGTGCTCAGATAGATCTTCAAGACGAGGATGGAGTATCACCATTGTATATTGCCAGTCAGAATGGACATACTGAAACAGTGAGAGAACTCGTATCAAAAGGTGCTCTGATAGATCTACAAAACAACAAAGGAGCATCACCATTGTATATTGCAAGTCACAGTGGGCATACTGAAACAGTGAGAGATCTCATAGCAAAAGGTGCTCGGATAGATCTACAAAACAGAAATGGAGCATCACCATTGTATATTGCCAGTCAGAATGGACATACTGAAACAGTGAGAGAACTCATAGCAAAAGGTGCTCAGATAAATCTTCAAGGCGAGGATGGAGTATCACCATTGCATGCTGCTAGTTATAATGGACATACCGAAACAGTGAGAGAACTCATAGCAAAGGGTGTTAATGTAAATGTTCAAACGAATAGAGGATGGTCTCCATTAATGATAGCTTGCTCTGCTGGACATTCGGATATTGTTAAAATATTATTATTCAATAAAGCTGATCAAGATTTAGTTAATGAAGATGGATTATCAGCATTGTGGATTGCTCACCGGGAAGATCGTTGGTACATTTATAACATGCTGATTATGCACAAGATCTTGTTATTAAATGAGATAAGTAACTATAGTCATTCCATTTATGTAGCAGCAGAGGCATGTTAATGAACATCTTTCTTTTTATTGTACTGTTACAACCAGTATCTAAATTTGATTTTTTATAATGCAAATTGCTAATTAAAATAATTGTTGCATAAAATAATATGCAGAAATTGTGAAGCTGATTAGACTGGTAGATTACATGGTTAGGTTGTGGATGTGGGTTCATGAGTATACATGTGGTATAACTACCTCATCTCTCAAAGACACTGTTATGACATTGACACTCACAGAATACACATATTGTATTCTGTTACTTCTATTATCAGCTATTCACTAATAATGTACACTAACATTCCATTCCCATATTTCTACTTTACACCTCTTGTTTTATGCCATGTCATTCTGTCATGCTTGTGCTGTTTGGCCCTTCTATATAAAGGCTGAGCAATGCAGGTAAATTCTCAGTGTATGATTCAGTGAATTCTTAATTACAGCAAAACTTAAACAGAATTGAGAGATCTGTCTTGGGAGCTGCAGTAAAGCTTTGAATAGCTAGATTAACTGTTGAGTTGTACACTCTGGTGGCACCCTACTCTGGTTGTTTCCACACATCTGGTGTCCAGCAGTGGTCGAGTATTTTTCAGCATTGGATCAGTGGAAGCAACCCACTTCATCATCATCGTTATCAAGATGCTCTTCCATTCCTGGAGTTTGAAATTTGGAACTGCCCTCATCACATTTCTCCTGTCTACATTCTTCAAGAAGCTCTTCCATTCCTGGAGTTGGAATTTGAAACTGCCCTCATGACATTTCTCCTTCTTCAAAAAGCTCTCCATTCCTGGTGTTGGAAAGTGGATTGCATTCAAGAGTTTGAATATTTCAAGATTTTGAACATTTCCCCCCCCCCCCACTACTGTATTTCTCCATTCCGGATTGGAAATTGGTCAAGATTTCTCTACTCTCTGAGAGAATTGTTTGGAGCGGTGGCGGTGTGATCCTACCCCACACCCACTTGTAACTTGATTACTGCTGTCTTTGTACAGGCTATTCCTGTCTTGTTTTCGGTGTAGAGGGTTTCTGCCATTTTTTTCTTTTCCCCCCTTTTTTTTCTTTTTCAGTTTCTCACTTTTTGTCACAATGACAAGCAAAGGCAAAACATTTCTAAGGTCAGAAAGCAAAGTGTTAGAACATGGATATTTCAACTTATGTTTTGCACAATTTAGCCCAGACATTATCATTACAACAACAAATTCAGCGTCAACCACATGTAGTTCCACTAACTCAAACAAGCAGAATTGACAAAAACATCCTAAAATCCATTGGTGATATGAAACCTGGTGATGACATTTTTGTATTTTTACACAAGTTTGAATACAATATGAAAGCCCTCACTATGATTGGATTCTCTATTTGCCAAGCTTACTTCATGGTCCATACAGTGAAGCATATTACAATACGTTACAGCTGACACAACTTTTCATACAACAATACCACCAACATCACCATGGCAACAAATACTCATCATCATCACCACCAGCCTCTCCACAGAAATCACAACCTGGCGGGATGGTGGACCCTGTCGCTCCTAGAACTGCTAGAACTACATTCACTCCTTGACCCAGCTGAATCATCAATTGGTTTTGCTTCAGGTGGGGTTTTGGGTAATGGTCAGTTTGAAATTCATCCATGACATTATTGACAACTGTGGAACTGGACCCAAGTGATGAAAATAAAGTTTTGGGAGAAAGGGAACATTCAGAGGAATCAGAAACTAATTTGGCTGCTACAGAGATTTAAGTACAGTTACTTGCTTTAAATGTCATCAGTTGGGTCATTATGCAGATAGGTGCCCCTCAATTTCACAGGCAGAGCCTCAAACTTAATGTCAATCAACAATCAACAAATACCCAACAACAACTGCAGCAACAGCCACAATCACAATACAGACCAACTCCCGTACCAAGAAATAGCAAGCCTACCAGGAGAGTCACTTTCAATGATAAACCATCAAGTATTAATGATAGTCTTTTACCTGTCACTATTCCAATCAACTGTCATGAAGAAGATGACATTGTTACAGATGGTGTTATTTATGGCATTTATTCCATAGTAATTGTTGATTCAGGTGCAATAATCTCCATGGTTTCTACTGATTTTGTTACTAGTGATCTCACTCCCATTTTAACTGTTTCTATTCATGGTATCTCACAAATTCCTCATTCTGTTCCTGTCTACCAAACGTCAGTTCAATTACCCTCAATCAATGGAATTTGCCAGTTAGCAGCTGACAGCAGATTGCCTAATAAAACTGTATTAATCGGTACTGATTTTGGCTAAGACAACTTGTTATCACTTATTCATTCTGTCAAAGTAACCCTGTTCCAGTTTTCACTGTCATAAGAGCTATGAATGCTCAAAGTGATTTGGCAAACAAAGTAGCTGATGCCTTGCACATTGCTGAAGGTGCCAAACCAATACCACTGGATGAAATTCCAGATGTCACAGTTGCCAATGACACAATTGAAACTGTGCCAATGGAAGCTGATGACTCTTTACTTGATTTCACTGAAGATGTCATTTCACCCAACGAAGTCACTCATGAAAATCCCTTACCTGTTGATACTCATGACACAGTGTCTACAGATCCTTTATCACTTGATGGTATTTCCATTGACACTTTCAAACAGCTCCAGCAGGATGACTCATCACTCCAGCAACATTGGGAGAATGCACACAATGGCAGAAAGCAATTTTTTTTTATCATAGATGGTTTACTGATGTGTTTAACTTCAACTCTGAATACAGTCTCTCATGCACTGGTAGTACCAAAACAGCTTAGAAAAACAAGTATTGATTGCAGCACATGACGGTTTAGGCCATGGTGGCACAAACACCACCAGGACATTACTCAACAAACATTTTACATGGCCAGGTTTGTCAACTGATTTCAAGAATCATATTCAAGCATGTCCTAAGTGTCTCAAACACACCAAGTCAGGTGGTCACAAAGTTCCTTTAATGCAGCCAGAATTGATTTGTCAAAGAGGTGAAAAAATAGCAGTGGATATTGTGGGTCCCCTGCCCACTTCCAAGCAGAAATACAGATTCATTTTACCAAGCATGGAAATGGCAACCAGTTATCCATTTGCTGTCCCTTTGAGAAATTATACTTTAGAGGAGACAGCCAAAGCAATTTTGCCAATTATTTCTAAAGGCTCCAATTTCCTTTCTGTAACACTCAACCACTTGTACAAAAAGTTTGGCATTTCCAAAATCAAAACATCTGCATACCATTCACAGAGCAATGGTAAACTGGAAAGATTTCACAGCACCATGAAAACAATGCTTTCCAAGTGTATTGATGCAAAACAAGATTGGCCTATGGCACTAGATTTAGTTTTATATTTCTGTAGAAATTTACCACAATCAAGACACGGTTTCATTCCACAAGAGTTACTTTTCATCAAACCAACCCCCTATATCTTATCAACATTAAAATCATTTTGGTCATCAGCAACTTCCAACAATTTGAACCTACCATTCTTCATTTCAGAATTGGACACTATATTGTCATGTCAACTTCACCATGTTAAACAGTCACTAGCAGCAAAGAATGTGCAGCATAGACTCAAACATGAATCTCAAATGGTCATTGACTTCAAGCCAGGAGATACAGATTTCAAAAGGAACCCAGGCTTTAACAAGTGCTTGGATGCCTCATGGGATGGTCCCTTCGTTGTTTGTGATATCATTCCACCTGTAAACTGCAGCATTAGGCAGCATGGTTCCAAACAAAAGCCTAAGGTTGTACACATCTCTCAACTCAAGCAGTCGCTCTCAATAAACAGGGCAATCATTATTCCAACTGAAGATGTAGATGCTTTTTCATTTCCCACAAATACTCCTCAACCAATTCCACTTTCAGTTTCGCAACAATCACAATTGCAACATGTTTTAGACAGTTTTCCTACAGTTTTTACTGATTCACCCGGTTTAACATCCTTGGTGGAACACTCAATTTCATTAACTTCATCCATTCCTGTGTGGTCACCACCTTACACAATCCCCATTCATGCTCACCAAGCAGCATTCAGGGAAGAGATAGAGAAACTCATTTCACTTGGCATCATTGAGCCATCCACCTCTAAATACAGTTCATCTCCCATGCCAATAACTAAGAAGGAAGGTGGAATTAGAATCGTTCGTTATTGATTACAAGAAATTAAA
>WLWD01006392.1_pt1 | contig 33501 bp, 33 predicted proteins | sample 6712731 | NCBI WGS metagenome assembly WLWD01 (sample SAMN12718690, study PRJNA576275) | sponge metagenome | isolation source: marine sponge | host: Mycale hentscheli | place: New Zealand: South Island, Marlborough, Capsize Point | collected 2014-11-01
TAGCACTAGCCACTCTGTTAGTTGATTACTAGGACCAGGTGTTTTTTGCCCAGTTACTAGATCCGTTGATTATTTCTAGGATTGTTTGATTATTAGAGTTAGTCTTCACTAGCCCACTGTTTGTATAGATAACTTGGCAAAAGGTTTGAAAGAAGGGAAAACACTGCTACCTACACACATGCCAAGTGCTTAGAATAATTTCAAGCATAATTTTTTTCAACAACTGGAATAAAAGGAAAAGGGAAATTAAGGTCTGAGCATCTGATAAAAGGCATCAGCAACTAGAAAAATAAAGGGAAATTTATGTCTGAGCATGCTCATTAAATTCCAACAAAAAAAAAGAGGGAAAGTAATGTCTGAGCATGCTCACAATAAATGCACTGGCAAACTACTGGAAAAAAGAGAGGGTAAAAGTCATGTTCCTGAGCATGCTCTTAAAAAAAGCACCAGGTTCTTTTGTGAGCATGCTCAGACATGACTTTTCCTCTCTTTTTTTCAGTTGCTAGTGTGTTTTTGAGGATAGTTAGGCAAGACTATCCCTCTCTTTTTGCTATAGTTTGTAACTATTTTACTCTAGTCATTTGAAGTCTAGTTTGTTCCACTTGAAGTCTAGTTTGTTCCAGAAAAATAGTAAGTTGTGTGTTTATAACACATAAACACAACGTATATTTATTTGTTGTAATTTGATTTCTGGTTGTTGTTGTTGTTTTTTTGTTGTTGTTGTTGTGCTTATTATTGTTGTTTATTTACAGTTTCTTACAATGTGTATTGTATTTGGGATGTATTTGTATGTTTGTGCACTCTAATAGGAAGATTATGTTTTTTGTAATTATGTATATTTTCATGTGTTAGCATTTTTATAAACAACAGCGGGTGTCTTTCAAAAAGAAAAAAGCTTCTTTTTTTACAATTTTTTTTCGTTGCATTTTGACTAAACTATTGGTACCACTACATGAAATATTTTATGATTTACTGCAAAAAGCTAGAAACTCTTCCACAGCTATATCAGCAAGTTAAGGCCTTGTACCACCCTCTAGATGCTATAGGGGTCATGCTAAACAGCTTGCACAATAAAAAAAAAAAAAAACTGACTTGCTTCAATTAAGCAGACTGACTGGATTTTCACTGAACTTGCTACTCTAACAGGTCCCTACTTCTTAGGCTTTCTACCAGCTACAGTTGGGTCTCTAGAAGTAAGAATATCTAAGCCAATGATGGCCCCAATATTTAAAATAGCATACTTTTTTTTCATTCCTAGAAGTGAGGCATTTGGTAAATAGTGAAGATTAAAACGATTAACATAGTTGAGCCGAAAAACTATATTTCATCAACTACCATAATGTTTTGTTTATTCTACTATAGCTCCTCCCGTGCAAAAACAAATTGTTCGACTGAACAAAATTGAAAACCTATTCTTTCTGGTGCCTACTATACATTATTTTAGCACAGGAAGAAACAGCACATTCTCTTATTACGTGTTTGTGTGTTTGGAAAAGCATGTCGTAGAGTTGCTGTTGTTATCATGTGTTTACATTTCTTTAGTTCCCGTTGCTATATTGTTACTAGGTGTACTAACTTGGTAAGTGTGCACTATTTTTTGCCTTTAGCCATTTCTGCGAAAATGCTGATAAACAAAGTTGCTAGTGGCAACTGGGCATGCGGAAATGGGATCTAAAATAGTTAGAGCATGCGCGCTGGTAGATTTAGTGCACTAAATCCACCAGTACCTAAGCGCTTATGCTCTAACTATTACGTAAATCTATAGTGAGTAAACTTGTATGTTTGTGTGTTTGTTTCACGGCTATAATTATAGTATTGTTGTTATATGTATTTATTTATTAATTTAAAGTTGTCCAGAATGTTTAGAAAGCGTATGCATTGATATAGGAATCAATTTGTTTGTGTGTTTGTTTTAAGATATTTGTAGTCTTATATAAGTTTGTTTGTGTGTTTGCATGTTAAAGTCTCGTTTAAATAGCACTTAGTGCTTTTTGTTTGTTTGTTTGTTTGTTTATCACTTTAATTATATATTTATTTATTTATTTGTATTTAGAGAGATCTCCATCCTCCAGTCTCACTTCACTGGGAGCACTGCCATACATGGAGTAAGAATGTCAATCCGGTACAATGTGCAGTACTACATAATAAAGTCATAGTTATGCATTCTAATTATCGCACACTTCACATCTCTACTGACCTTCACTCATGGACTACTACTAGTGCACCATATGGATTCTCGTCCCTAACTACCTACCAGTCTAAGTTTGTATTGGTTGGTGGACTGCATCCCTCCACTAATAAACTCACTAACTCTCTGTTGACTAGTACTACTGGTCTAGACTGGAAGCCATCGCTACGTGCCATGCCTACTCGTCGCTACTGGCCATCATCAGTTAGTGGAGGATCACCAGAGGTCCTGGTCGTGGCTGGTGGGAGGGACTCACATTACAAGGTCTTGGATGTTGTGGAAGTTCTACTCAACGACCATTGGACGACTGCAGACTCACTTCCTTCTTCATGCAGCAACATGCGATCAACATTCCATGAAGGCAACTTCTACTTCACAGGAAGAGATAACAAGGAGAAGATTCTATTTATATGCAGTTTAGAGTCCCTCATAGCATCTGCTAGTAATGGCAGGACAAGAAGACAAACAATATGGAGGACAGTAACCACACTTACTGCCATCTTTACTATTGACTCCTATGTATCGAATCTTATCGGCATCGAAATCCATTCTACCATTAGAAGTTACTCCAACAAGACAGAGGAGTGGATTGAGATTACTAGTGAGGGAGATAGACCAGAACTGAAGCTTAGTGGATGGATAGCTACTGCAGTCTTGTCCACTGGACAGTTGCTGGTTGCTAATGAATATGGAGTACACAAAGGAACTATGTTAGGTTAGTGTAAATAAATAGCAGTATCTCTAGAAAGCCATCTTACCTTCAGTGATATTGGCTTCTCTTTAGAATGTCCCATTGATAAATTATATGGGAAACTAAAGTTAACTATTAAAAGCTTATAGTATAATAAAACTAGAATATTATTATTTATTATTAAGTTAATAATGTTAAAACTAAATATTTATTATATTATTAATTATGATTATTATAATAAGTAAGGTAATTGATTGTCTTTGCCAAAATTGCAAGTGCTAAGCATGCAGCTGCTTCTACTGGCAGCTGCTTCTACTGGCTTAGCTCCAGGCTATAAAGCCAGCTGCCCACACTCTGCATTGCTGCATCCAGGAGCCAGCTAATGCTACTAGTGCAGTATGCTGGTTACTTGTATGTGTATAGTATAACCAATGAGACTGTAATACCTGTAATTAGTACTTTATTTGCAACACTTTATAATGCATATTTTTTTTATGTTCAATAGTTTTCAAGTATGAAGATGCATACAAACACTTCATTGTTTCCAAGGAAGTGTTGGAGCTTCTCTCTTTAAAGTTTATGTCCCTTGGTCCACCAAGACAAGGCAAGAGTACAACTCTAAGGAGAGTTAAACAAGAGATCATAGATCTTCTGTCAGCAGAAGAAGAGGAGCAGATTCATGGCAGCACAGGCACAGTGGAGTATTGCTCCGATGTGTTAGTCCATGGCAAGTCTGATCCAACTACAGCAGAAAAAACAACAAACTGGACCATTGTAAAGAATCTCACAGAGGAAGCATCTCTACTCTTTCACACTCTCAAAGATAGTTTGGAGATTAAATCCACTTCTGAGGCTACAGCTGATTCTCATGGAGGTAGTGACACCAAGGCAGAGGTCAGTCAGGCTAGCAGTACTGGGCAGTCTCACGCTGTGGAAGAGCCACCCCAACCTTCATTATTGCAGATGATGATGGCAAGATTGAAATCTTTTATTTTTTACCAACCCAGGCATGAGGAAATCACTCCACTCTCAACAGCACATGACCAACCAGCTGATCAGGCAGTATCATCACCTGATTATTCTGAAATAGCTGCCATATTCGAGACAGTGTCCAAACAACCACACTTTGCAGAAAATGTGAAGCATTCTTTTAAAGCTTTTTTGAGAATGGAGGACACTGGAGGTCAGCCTGAGCTGATGGACATGCTACCAGCACTCACCATAGGACCTGGCCTCTACTTGCTTTTCTTTAGCTACAAGTTCCAACTAGATGAGGAGTATCGGGTCTTTTATCAGAGAGCTTCAGGAGAGACAACTGCACCAGAGAAATCAGAGTTTACTCTGCAAGAGATGCTTTTGCGTACTCTGGCCAGTATATCTTGTTTCAGTTCCTCCACCCATCTTCAACCTCTGCCGGTACCAGACAACTCAGTCATTGGTGAGATACTGGAGTCCTCCAAGTCAGTAGTGTATATAGTGGGCACTCACAAAGACCAGGTTTCTGAGGAAGATATCGCTACAGTCGACTCACAGCTTCAAAAAGTGATTCGAGACACTGACTCCTACAAAAAAGGCATAGTTCAGTTCTGCTCGAAAGACAAGCTTGTTGTTTCCTTAGACAACATGGGAGGAGGAGTAGAAGAAATCTACCACTTGCATCAGCTACTGGAGAATGCCATGGAGAAACACTTTAAAAAGCTGAAAATTCCAGCTGTGTGGCTTCTGTTCAGCTTGTGTCTTCGCATGAGAGAAGTGAGGATAGCCAGCCTGGATACCTGCTTGGCCTTGTCCCATGCCTTCAATATGACACCCAACGAGACCAAAATAGCTCTGTGGTTTCTTCACCACCATGCCGGTGTTCTGATGTACTTCCCCAGTGTGCCTGGTTTGGAAGACTTAGTCATTATAGACATTCAGGTAGTGTATGACAGTATCACTGGTGTCATTCTCAAAGCCATGAGCTTTGATAGTGTAGGTCAGGCCACATCCGAGAGATTCAGGAAGACAGGTCGATTCACTATGACAGATTTGAAAACAGCTACCGCTGACATTTCTGGAGATCTGGTTCCACCAGAGCAACTGGTAGCTTTGCTTTCATATCTTCACATCATAGCTCAGATTGCATCAGTCAAATCTTCTGATACTAACTCAGTATTACAAGAAGAGAAAGAATACATCATGCCTTGCGTGTTAGAAAACACTAGTGCAAAGGAACTTGACCAATTCCACAAAGAATCCTGTAGATCTTGTTTCGTGGAACCTCTCTTGATGTACTTCAGTAGTGGGTTTACTCCTATGGGACTCTTTCCTGCTGCAATGGCATGTTTCGTATCCAACAAGTCCTTCACTTTCATTGGAGAAGGAATCAAGAAAAACATGGTGCACTTTATGTACGGATCTAAACAAATTCGTGTAACATTTATATCTCGATGTAAATATTTTGAAGTCGTAGTTTCATGTGATCCTACTTTCCAAGACTCCATTCACCGTGAATGTGCTGCTCTAAAACAAGAAATAGAAGACACTCTAAAGAAGGCTAGTTCCAGAATGAACTACAACAGCTCCATGGACTACCAGTTTGCCTTTGACTGTCGTTCACATGAAGGAGGGAATCATCTCGGGATAGTTCATGAAGTAGTAGAGTCCATTCCTTCGGTCATGAAGTGTTTCAACAGTTCACAAGGAATTGCACTTCAGAATAGACATCTCATTTGGTATGGACAGGTATGTAGAAATAGACTTATGTATTCTAAATTGCTGTAACTAACAATCATTTTATTTGGTTTTAGAAATATGAGAAGAAAGATCCTGTGGTAGAGGGGACTGAAAGTAAGTCAAGTTATTGTAAGTATTTAGCATTATTGAAAAATGTTTTATTATTAGGTGGCAATAGCTTGAGTATATTTCTGAGTATGTATCCTGACTTGGTCCTCTCCGTGAAGCCTTGTGTTATGACAGTAGCTGATCACTGCTACAGTATTGGACTCCTATCTCCTGACATGTATGACCAGCTCCTTCAACGTCAGAACTGGATTGATGTAGAGAAGACAAGGAACCTTCTGAGTAGCATTCGTACAGTCTTATCAACTAGACCTACTGCCCTCAAGGAGTTTGTTACTGTATTGTCTCAAGTGGACGATTGTAGACAAGTGGCAGATAAAATACAGCAACAGCTCCAGTAAGTATATTGTCATTATTGTAGCATTTGAATTATTGTATTCTTTGTGTAATAGAATTGCTGTGGATTGAATTCTATCAACACTACATGGACATACATTTGAAAACATTCATATTGTATTTCATACTTTATATTATCATCAAATTTACATATTGTCAACTTTTTTTTTGATAAATTCTATTATAACAATTTAATTATAACTTCAAATTTGTTAACTCCCCCACAAAATTTTATTGTTTACAAACATAATCAATTCTTTAAAGAATGAAGAACCAAAGGTGCGAACCCTCTGCGCTAGTAGTGCCCTCACTTCGCTTCGCTCGGGGGACACAGCAACCTAGGGCCTTCGGGATCCTACTAGCCTGTAGATTCCTTGGTCTCGCGACCTAACTATAATTTAGAACATTGGTGAGTGAATTTGAGCGATCTGATTGGTCAAATTGAAGGCACTACATATCCTATTAGTGCCTCATAGGGCAATTATATGTTGGTTGACCTGGCTCTGCATCTATATATAGCTAGTGCCCTTTCTCTCAGGGCTCCTGTTGCCATGTTATTGTATTTATACAGGTATTGAAACTCTCTCAGGCATGGGAACTTCATGATTGTGCTTGTTGCTGTTGATATAGCAAGGGAGTACGCTCTCTTGTCAGGCATGGGAACTTCATGATTGTGCTTGTTGCTGTTGATATAGCAAGGGAGTACGCTCTCAGGCATGGGAACTTCATGATTGTGCTTGTTGCTGTTGATATAGCAAGGGAGTACGCTCTCTTGTCAGGCATGGGAACTTCATGATTGTGCTTGTTGCTGTTGATATAGCAAGGGAGTACGCTCTCAGGCATGGGAACTTCATGATTGTGCTTGTTGCTGTTGATATAGCAAGGGAGTACTCTCTCAGGCATGGGAACTTCATGATTGTGCTTGTTGCTGTTGATATAGCAAGGGAGTACGCTCTCTTGTCATGATAAATGGAATTTGCTATATATATATATGTCAGGAGAGTGAGGCAAGACTTACAAAAGAAATAAAACAAATAATTTGTTATTGTTATAATGTACTTATATATTTATGATAATGAAACTGATAATAACCATGAATGTGCAAACACTAGTGATGAATGTTAAAAGTAATTGATGAGCATGAGTTAAATATAAAAGTTCCTGGAATACTGTTCTTTATTTGAATGTTAGTAGCACTTAGGTGTGTTAAAGGGTTAGTTATGGAAGTAGAAGAATTGGGTGTAAGTAAAATATTTGATGTTTCTTGGATAGACATGGATTTTGCAGGTGATTTTGATGAGTATTGGATAGGTTGGAAGTGACAGTGTAAGGTATTGTAGCTAGGGGTGGAGTTGACAGCAAGGATACGGAAGGTGTTAATTCATGTGCAGAAAGGTTTAAAGTGGATGGTCCTGTGAAAATCATAAGCAGTTCCTGAAGAAATATCATTGGTAAGTTGGTACCTTGTTTAGAATATCTGAAAGCGCTTCTTTTTGATGAGAAGGAAAAGTTCGCTTGTAGCTTCTAACACCAGGCAAGCTTCTAACACAGGCAAGCTTCTGTGACCTGTTCTTATGTAGTATCTTGTTTAGTTTTGGTGGGAATGCCACTACCCCTAGCTCGCTCAACTTCCATGTCGCTCTTTGGAGGTGCAAATTGACGCAAAACTTTGTCCGAATGATGGTGGGGGAGGGGCTAGTACTGGCCTGCACAAATTTGGCTTCCGAGTCTAATTGTCTGCTTAGCAACTCAAAAAGTTCGTCTTCTTCCATATTTGTTTCAGTACCAGACTTACATATTTCCCACGAGGAACACCGAGGCTCTCCTAAACAGTCTGGATTTGCACAATTAACGTAAGCTTTTGTTGCCAAGGTACGATGATGTTGTGTTCTAAATAAGTTAGGTCCCGAGAGACCAATGGGATCCACCGGCTAGTAGGATCTTACAAGGTCTTAAATCTTCGTCCTGAGTAAGTTCATATCTAAATCAACTGTTAATTGTCAGTAATCAGAGCGTGACAGACAGACAGACAGACAAACAAACCCTCTCGTGCATGCTGTTGAGGGATTGTTACAGTTTTCAATTGGTGTGAAAAAAAAACACTATTGTTTTGACTCTGGCTATAATATACAGTAAAACCTCCGAATAGTGACCACATTGGGGATGGGACTTTTGGTCTCTTCTCAGAGATTGGTCCCTTCTCAGAGGTTCTTTTGTAAATGTCATTATTTGTGATAAAGAGTTAGTGAATTAAAAATACATTAATTGATGCATGTCTTATTGTGGTTATCTGAATGGTGTCCTGATGACAAGCATCTTACAAGAATTTTTTTCTTCTGAAGTCTCAACTGCCTTCTTGTGGCTACTGGTAGCTAACTTAGCTATTTCTCCACCATATTTATCTACTGTGATAGGATGTGCTGCCACTGGAGATGTATATAATTTTCTGAAAATACTTTCTAGAATAAGGGGATTGTTTGAGGCAGTATTTACAAGGAACCACACCAGTCTTTATTTTGGTAGTAAGCCATGTGATTTTCCTAGTAGCTTGCTGTCCCGTGGTTATTATTTCCTGCACTTTTTGTTCAGATGAAGATTAAAATAGAAGCATCAAACTTTCAGCGAGCATTTAGCGAAAACCTTTTGTCCCAGACAAAATTGGATACCGTAGAAGTAGTGTAGTATGTTATTTTTTAGCTTACATGAGACCGCAATCTCTCAAATTTTCAATGGGTGTGGTCTTTGGTCACTTGTAGAGGGACGCATGTGTAGTTATTTTGAGCAAGATGGGGCCGAGAAATTGGTCGCTGGTCGGAAATAAGAGGTGGTTTGCTTCTCGGAGGTTCTAAATGCACTATATTTTTCATAGATGCAATGGGGGGGGGGGGGGGCGCATGATTTGGTCTCTCCAGAGAGGTCGGTTGCTTCTCGGAGGGGTTGCTAATAGAAGTTTTACTGTATAGGAATGAACCACAAATATTATAAAGAAATCTCTTCCGGCCTTTCAGTAATTCATATATTATTGTAGTCAGTTTAGAAGTGCTAAATGCATTTGTTGCTGACATTGATCAACACTACCCTATTTCACCAGTTGGAAGAAGTGAAGCTTTAAAATATATATTTGTAAGTAGTACACTTGCATATACATAAAATACATAACGTGCCTGTATACGGTTATGCTCATTAAAGACTTGACTGGTTAATTATTCTTAAGTCTGCTTGTCATCTTTACTTGCTTGTTTTTTATTGTTCTGTCTCTGTTGTATGCTCCTCAACCTCTTGGCACACTGCAGCTGCTTTATCACTGTGGTCCGCTTCCTGCTGGCTTCTTTCTCTGCTAGACATACCAATGGCCTTCCTCTTCTCTGCTATGTTTGTATGTGAGTGCATATGTTTGAATGTGTGTATGCGTGATAAGTGAAGAGAGGAATGAGGAGGAAGGAAGTGGAGGGGAAGTAGAGGTACCAAGTGGAAGTGGAGGGGAAGTAGAGGTACCAAGTGGAAGTGGAGGGGAAGTAGAGGTACCAAGTGGAAGTGGAGGGGAAGTAGAGGTACCAAGTGGAAATGGAGGGGAAGTAGAGGTACCAAGTGGAAGTGGAGGGGAAGTAGAGTTGTACCAAGTGGAAGGGGAGGGGAAGTAGAGGTACCAAGTGGAAGGGGAGGGGAAGTAGAGGTACCAAGTGGAAGTGGAGGGGAAGTAGAGGTACCAAGTGGAAGTGGAGGGGAAGTAGAGGTACCAAGTGGAAGTGGAGGGGAAGTAGAGGTACCAAGTGGAAGTGGAGGGGAAGTAGAGGTACCAAGTAGAAGTGGAGGGGAAGTAGAGGTACCAAGTGGAAGTGGAGGGGAAGTAGAGGTACCAAGTGGAAGTGGAGGGGAAGTAGAGGTACCAAGTGGAAGTGGAGGGGAAGTAGAGGTACCAAGTGGAAGTGACATGAGGTGTGAAGTAGCCTTGAAGGTACCACACACTATCACACTGCCCTCCTAGAGATGAGTTCAGTCACTACTAGTTCTAAACACTATAAGGAGCACTGGTTGAATACAAGACTTGATTTGCTTTCTTTCCTATTATAGACATGGTGTGCTGGGAAATAAAGAAATAAATAATGACATCATCTTCTATATTGAGAAGAGTAGAGTGTCCATTTAACAAGTGGATGAAGACTCAGTGATTGATTGTACAGAACATACTGTAATGAACTGAATTCATATGAAGAATACAAACAGTTCTTAAAGAAAAAACTCAATAGAAAGTTGTATACAATAAATACACATTGATATATCAATTAGCCATAAATTTGATGTGAGAAGTGATAAACTGTAAAATAATTGCTACGGTTTGTTTATTTTGCGGCACTGTGCGTGAATAAAGGATCATTTTTATAGCAGGAACAGTTAAAACGAACACACACACACACACACACACACACACACACACACACCTGAATACGTCCCATTAATCACTCTCAACTTTACTTTCATCATCCTTAGCTTCGTTGTCTTCATTATGATTGTCCTGTAGCCCCAACTCTCATGGAGTCATTGGCTATCTAGAAGATGTGATTGCTCTCCATACATCTTTATTTGTTCGTTTCAGTTGCTCATTTGAAAATTTAAAAGTTTAGTGAGTGATTGGAGTAATTATTAACCTATTTCAGCCACATATTAACAATGTATAGTATTCAGCTATTGTGGATTTCTGGAGTTATGTCCGAAGATGTTGGAACTCACATTTGGAACTCTTTGATGTCTTTCTCCGCATTCTGGTGTTGGTGACCACAATTATCACTATCAAATTTGCCAAAACTAAGTCAATAATTCGAGCTAATAACTGTAAAGAAAATTGGTATAGGTGTGTAATTTTGTTTTGTTTTTAAATTTTATTTAATTATAGCTTTTTGTTGTTGTTGTTTTTCAGACTTGTATAGGCCATTGGGCCACTTATACTCTCGCGAGTCATGCCTGCTCAAAAGCGAGAGAGACTATTGAGGTTCAGGAGGTGCGCGCGCATACCAATTTCAGGTATAAATATAACCATGCATATCAGCTGAGAGAAGCCTTCTGAATCTCATCATCTGTGATGGACGTCTTAGCGGTGCGCGTTGTAGCTGCGTTGTGCATCTTTGCCGGCATGCTTTTAGTGGCCACAGAAGCTGACGGTCGGTGCAGGAATGCTTCGCTGGAATCTACGAACATAACTTGCAAGGAAAATTCGTCAATAGCCTTCTTCTGGTCGGATGACCTCCAAAGCTGTGTTAACAGAAGTGTGTGTGCAGTAACTGATGATCTGTTCCTCTCTCTTGACCAGTGTTTGAAAGCATGCAGCAATAATGAGGGAGCCAGCCAGGAGTTACATAAAGGTGAGTGTGCTCGAAAGTGTGGATACCATACTATTATTACTGAATATTTATTGCTGGTTATTTATTGCACAAAATGAATCTAAAAGAATCGATAGTGGACACACATGCATGATACCTATACAGTCTGTCTCATGGCCAGCACAGATATAGATGTTGTTGTTAAGGCGGGCCTGCAGCTGGTGTGATAAGGAACACCTAGAAACTGGTGTGGGACTGAGTACCTGGTATGTGGTTGGGATAGAATACCTGCAAGTGCACTTCTGTACTGCATGTACTCTGATAAGGCACACACTTCCTGTTGACTTGACCATTTGGTTATTAAATTGTTGTCAATTGGATTAGACTATTCACTTATCTACTTGTGGTGTATTGGCTACAGCTATGTACCAGCAGGAACAAAATGGAGCCAGATTCAATTTATATACTACATGTGCATCCATTTAGTGGGCCGATTAGCTCCATTTTATTTGCAAAGCTTGTAGTTGGCTGTAGTTAACTCTAAATTATGGACTATGAGAAGAATTAGAGGCTATTTTGGTATGTCCCTTGTACATTCCCAGCTGCAACAGTGTATGGTTAAGGTAGCTGAGAAATGACAGTTCAGAAGACCCATAATAAACCCACTCTTCCCTAATGTTTTAAATAAATGGTTTGCATTTTACATAAGCACCATCAGTTGTTGAAATGCAAGAGAAAAGCACTCCCCAGCCAACAGGAATATTAAGTTATTGATTATTAAATGTTCCAATCATGATCGTGAGAAATATTCAGTGAATTTTAATTCCATGCATTTCGGAATTGTGTCAAATGTAACACGATATTTAAACGACTCGACCGTAATGGAATAACCACATCACATCAAACAGCATTCATCTCTTGAAATTTACTTCTACGAACTTTGCAATTATATCAGATATTTTTTATGACATTTTGTCGATTTTGGCAAATTTTCATATTAAAATCTTTGTAAATGCCTAGAGTGTCTGAATCATTGCAGATAGGTTTAGAGTGCAACATTTCTTTTTCTGCTGCTCAAATCATAACAAACTAACACTGATCACAGAAAAACAACTAATTTGCTACTTTAGTCTCAAAAGAGCTCTGACTTCATTTAGCTTAACCTCTAAAGCATTATCTGTAATGGTGGTCAGCGTTGGGTGGCTGTAGGACACCCGAGAGTTGCAAGCTCCTGAGAGTCCTGCTGAGCACATGAGCGTGACGCCAAGCACCTGAGAGTGACTCTAAGCACCCGAGTGCTGAGTGTGAGGCTATGTGAATCTAATTATACTTGAGGTCACTTGTTCCTCTGTACTGGTTTCTGTGGGCAGAATGGGGGGGATAGCTGGCCAACCTGCAGCTCCTACCAGTAAAGACTGGTTGCTAGGAGAGTGTAGAGTGACACTTCTGGTTCAGCTTACTACTGGTTTACTTTAAACCACTTGCTAAATGGCTTGAATTCTGACCTTCTGTTTGGTGGTTGCAGTTATATCATGTGAGAGCTAACAGTATCTTTGACTTGATAATGCCTCATTATTGTGGGTCCTCTGATAGGCTTCTCTCCCTTTCAGAGTGTATTAGTCGAATTATAGACTAACCTCTCATCGCTGGATAGTTACCACGTGCACGGGATTCCCATAATACGCCACAGTGTGAATATTAATTGGAAATAAATGTAACTCTTACGTGCATGCTCATACCGTGGCTGGACGCCCGACTTGGGACTTGTCACAGACAGGTGCTGAATTATATATATATATATATATTAAGAATGTAGCTAGTCACATGTGAGCGATCTGATTGGTCTGTTACATGAGTGAATCTATTCAAGTAAAATCATGCTCTGTAGCAATTGAGGAAATCAGACTCTTGTTGCTAAACTCTAGGTTTTATCGTCAAGATTTTTTTTGTTCGATTCTTTAGGTTTTAGCAATTGCTACATTCTAAAACAGTTAGATTCGAGTATCGTGAATTGGCAACAGTTAAAAATCTTTGGCCTTGAGTATCGTCCTTGCTATGCTGGGACACCGCAGCTCGAGGCCTAAACACAGCAGATTCACAATATCCTAATCTAACTATTATACATATATTATACACATGCATCATAATACTCATGCATCATAATACTCATGCAGGTATTATAAATACACACACATGCATCATGCAATCAATTGTGTAGACTTTACAATTAGCTGCCCTATACCTAGTGTGAGTTGTGCTATCAGTTGTGTATTTTGTGAATATTTTGACAGACTGTTTGAGGATAGTGGGAACTCGATGCTCTGGCACAGCAACGCGCTTCAGCAGACCTGTGACGAGGTTTACATATGACCCACTAATGAAAGACTGCAAACAAATTACAATTTTTAAATGTTCTCGGAAATATCTGGACGGGCCCAACATTTTTGACACTCTGGCAGAATGCAGGGGATTCTGCAATGTCAGACTCACTACCGACAGCTTCACTACGACACACACCACCACAACCAGCTTGGCGACGACACACACCACCACAGCCTCAACCCTCTCCGATTCCTCAACCTTCTCTGATCCCTCAACTGCCTCTGATCCCTCAACTGCCTCTGATTCCTCGACTGCCTCTGATTCCTCAACTGCCTCTGATTCCTCAACTGCCTCTGATTCTTCAACCAAATCCCCTCCAACATGGTCAGTGAAAGTACTGGGAGATCTTAAAAAAACAGTACCCATACATACTGAACAAAAGCCACGCCCACATACCACAAGTTTGTCTAAACCAGACCACACGAAGCATCAAGTTGCTGAAGCCTTTAATCCTGTGGCTATAACCTCTTCTACCTCATTTCAAAATATTCACTCTGTTTGCCTGTGGACATTAAGTCTGTTGCTATTGGCAACTATTCTATGACATCACTCCCAGTATCATCACCCACTCATCTCATACTTACTGCACATTATTGCCAAATTATTTATTAACATTGTGTTCAAAGTGGTCATTTTTAATTGCAAATGTAAAATAACTATAATAAAATTCAAGTGATAAAAGTAGGTGGTACAGTATTAACGCAGTGATAAAATAAATATGATGAATATACAACAACAAAATAATAATAATAAAGAATAATAACAATAATAAATAATAATAATGGATGCAATCCATTTTCATGCTAATAAATGTCTTTTCATGTCTGGGAGGATGCTGGATATATAGACACGCGCTCCACTCCTATGGCCGACTTCTCTACTACAGAACACAAGTATTAACCCATGAGAAGCATACGTACATAGGTGACTAGCAGATTACATCACTAGCACGAGATGGATGCTCTAGCTGACCTGCCCTCCACTTACCTAACCTACAGATGATAGATTGTTTCCTGCAGCAAGGTGGGTGGGGCTGGTAGAGGGTGATCGCTTCAGTGGGAGGGTGGAGTCTTGGTCATTGTTGTTCATCTGAGCTTTCATGAGAGCTAAGCAATCCTTGACACTCGCCAGAGCTGCTTGTGACGTGGCACGCGTCAACAACACTTTCTACAATAATGAATGGAAAAAATATTAACTGGAGAATATATAGCCCCACCTCCTCCCTTGAAAAAAAAAAAAAAAAAGGTTTGCCCCCTGCGAAAATTATTATGACCTTCTTCATGCCTTCATGGTGACATTTTCATCAATTTCATGAAAACGAGAAGCCTCAATGAAATTTCAAATACGTTGATTTGACCCCTCAGAATAAGTAAAAGCAGTTGAATTATTTGGTGATAAGTCACACTCTCTTACTACAGCTACCCACAGAGTACAGCACAGTATACATACAGGTATGTAAAGATGAAATCCCACAACTCCACCCAACCAAATCCACCCCTTACCTGGTCTGTAGCTGACAACTCTCCGTTGGTCACACACACCTGAACACAAGCACGCACACACACATACATGATAACCTCTACAAATACACATGTGCAGTTATTCTGCAATTGACTGACTGGCTTAAGGATGTGTGTGTGTGTGTGCGTACGGACAGGCACAGACACTCTATAATGTGAAGGTGTGGATAGTTTGTGTGTGAGTGAGAGAGAGAGGGAGCCGGGTTGAGTGACCAGGTGTGAGAGCCGGACGTGCAGCATCTGATCACGATGGCCACACATAATTCAATCTGTCTAGCTCACTCCAAGTCTCATGCATGGAAGCTGGTGGAAATGCTATGGAAGTAATTCCAGCAGAGGAATTGGTATGGGTCAGCGAAAGTTTCAGCTCTATCTACCCACTCGGTTCCTGTGATGGAGTTGCAATAGGCTCAAGAGAGGGTGGAGGTTGACAACCATTACCAGGTAAGGTAGGCTTCAATAGATTGGTTTGTGATCACATGTCCCTTGAATGAGAAATAAACTGTTGGGTATCTGGTATATTTAGAGGACTAGGCAAGAAGTTAAAACGTCGGGTTAAGTTTTACAATATATATTTATTGGCTGCATAAATAGAAAACTGCTCTTATTTTACCAGCCTTCTTTCACATTGTAGATGAAATCCAGAATATAACTTGTACATTGTACATTATCAAAATATAACTTCTCACCATCCTGTAGATTACACTCAAGAATGTAACTATAACTTGCCTGGCATACTCTCTATGGAAATTCAGAACAACTACATCCATTCAAACAAACATTCTAAATGCCCCAACACCAGTCAATATGGCTCATGTAGCCCCTCCCATACCTCTATCCAGTATACACACACACACACAAACCAATGGCCAAGGCCCGAGGATAGTGTAACTCCCGTACGAACTGAACAGAGTGGTGCAACCGACTTGTACCATGGCTCTAGGATATAGGAAATGCATATAACCTAACTTTGATTGGATGGCTCACTTGTTCACCTTCTAGGAGGTGGGTATGAAATATATTCACCACGAATTGAGCAATCTGATTGGACAGTTTGAATGTACCATGGTACTAGTCAGTGTTGCACTTCACGCCATAAACGAGTGAATGATTGCTTCTTGTACCTTATAAATATTTGAAATATATAACAGGAGTTCAAAAATTCAGAGAATCAGACCAGCCCTCCATTCCAGTCACAGCAAGTGATATCTAAAGCATCCCCGGCTGTAATCCGACACCAGTGCAACACACAAACACACACACACACACACTCTCTCTCATAAAGGTTGTAAATTGTTAGGTTAGCAAATATTCCTCGAGGTCACCATAAACTGATGCTAATTGACCTGCAATTACATGCACTACTGCCCTCTCCATTACTGAGGGCTAGTCATATGCTCAACTTTATGGCAAATTTCTTTAAAAAGACATCAAATTATAAAGGCTGGGTAATCGCAGTCAGCAGTGAAGGAAAAAATATTCATTGATCTGGCAAATCAATATACCATATACCATCACTGGTTAATTCATATTTTATAATACATTTAGAAGCACAGTCTACAAAGTATAACTAGACACACTGTGGGTTGATATGGCAGACAGTTGGTCAGCACTCACTCTGGCTAGTTGCACTGCCATTACTGGTCAGGAGAGGAAATGTACACATGGCATAGAATTATTTAACTATGAGAGTTTGTGTGTGATCAAGAGAGAACTGGAAGTCTTGAATGTGCCCCAGAGAATGTTTAGTCTGAAATCTGGTAAAGTGTTGTCACATTACCTCAATTCATGCCCAATGATGAAAAACGATAACTAGACAAGAAAAGGAATAAATCTGATCAACACTTCCATCTTGACCAAAGGCTAATGATGAAGGATAACAAACCAAGACAAGACTAGACTTCTGTCCATCAGAGTGGGTGGGGTCCAATGCTCTGAATCGTATTTGTATGAGTAATAGCATGAGTAACCGTGCTATTGATTTCTTCTAGCACTGGTTATCCGTGCTATCACTCGCTAATAGTAGGCCAGCTTTTATTTTCACCATTAACCCTCATCGTGCAGTGCTCGAGGGTTATAATTAGATGTATTCTCTCTCTTTCACATTCTTTCTTTTCTTTAAAAGCAACACAGAATTAAAAATATTTGGTTGCCACCAGGAATCGAACCTAGAACTGCTTGCTTGACACACAAGTGCTCAAAGGTTATAATAGTCGTCCTGTCTGTTAGTTTGCCTGTCAATTACCATTGATTTAATGAACTTACTCAGAGTGATGATTTAAGACCTTTTACTGTGCTACTTTTTTTCTTTTTTTTAAATTTTGGGCTGAATTTTGAGAAAATGCAAAGCTTTCAGCTCTGTGGGTAATGTCACATCTTAATCATGTGAGCAAATCATTTCTTGCTGCCCACGGTAGTTTTGCCTTATGCTGGAAGTTAATGGAATGCTGGCAGTGGAGTTTGCGGTGAAAATATATACGGGCGAGTGTCTCTGACCTGTACAGCTTCTTGGTCTAATGTGTTTACATGTACTATGTACATTGCTCGAGCTATACTGAAGTCTGATAAGAACAGTCAATAAAGTATTCCAGTATTCCGTGGGTCTGAGATAATTAGTAACAGCTAGGTAGTGTGTTGCAGCGCTGAGGTTCCTCCCTTTTAGTGCTTCATATGCACTGTAGCTACACTGTATGGTTCACTCACTGTCTCTGTATTTCAGGACTAGCTTCCTCTGGAACTTCATTTTCAACCTATGGCTCCTCCTAATGTGTTGAAAAGTTCCGTCTAATACAGGTAGAACTTCTGTGGTAAAGAATGACATAGTCTCCAACTAGAAACTACTCAAACTGTACGTTTCCAAAGCTAGAACTGCATGCATGCACACCTGCCCGTACTATTTCACTTAGCTACCGTGGTATTTCACTTTGATTGTCCTCTCATGGTAGCCATGGAGCTTGAAGGTATTCACCAATGTGTGCATCAACAGCAGAGAAACTACTAACTGTGTCTGCTATAAGCTAAATATAAAACAGGTTTCATTTTCTCATGTGTGGTTGTGGGTATGATGGATGATGATTCAGCAGGCTCATAGGATTGCACGTATGCAATGAATTCTACCTATAATGCTGTTTATTTGGCGTTACTGCTTATACACCTACCATGTCAAGCCAATGCATGCTACCTGCACAGTAGTGATACATATAATAGTAATAGCACAATGAAATTCAGAAAACATGTTGTTGTTTTTAATTCATAACTGTTGCTTCAATATTGTGGTGCATCAACATCATGCATTTATCATGCTTATTTATGGCCTAAGAAATACATTCCACAAGATCATTTTTTCTTTCTAATAATTTGAGAGCTCACATTTCATCACAACTTTATGGTAGTGTTTGAAATACAAACAACTCTTTTCACTATGTACTACTTCAACTTAGTAAATGGGTGTGGCCTGACCTGAAGTTGACTGGAGAAAGCTTCCTGTAACCTCTGTAGTCTCGTGAGGACCTCCAACATGGCATCTCCTCCAGGGAAGTTATCCAGCCCCCTCACCGGGTCCTTCTCCGTGGTTGCTGCACCCTCATTCACTCCTTCAGTCTCCCCACCTCCTACAGAAGATGGTCCCCCTGACTTGCCACCCACGTTGCTCTTACTGGAGGACGGCCGCATCCACCCTTTGCTCAGCCGCTTGGACAGGTTTCTGGTGGGCGTGGCTACTGAGTGCTGTGGGGAGGCGGCCGACTGATTGTCTCCATTGGAGTTTACACTCTGTTAGGTAAACACAAACATATCATTACAGCAAGAAGCTCATCATGATGATATAACAATCACAGATCTTGCATATGCATACACACACTTAGTGTTATTATTAATTATCATGTTATCATTATTATTATTACACTATTATTATTATTATTATTATTATTATGATCGTTCACATCCATTGCTGTGTGGTCTACTGGTAGACTGAGGGATTAATAGAGATGCTGTTACTCTAACCATGCCGGCCGCCACTTCATTATTAATTAACCTCACCATTAGCAGTACAAGCAAAGCAGGGTTTTTTTTTGGAAGGAGGAGGATGTGGAGTCAGGGGACTAGCAACTTGATCTTGGTGTATCAGCACATACAAGACTCAAGTAAGTTGTTGGGTAAAGGGTAGTCAACAAGAAGCTAGATGTGTACAGGGACTATCGATAGCCTCAATGCATGTATCACTAGTTAGGATTCCCTCTCTCTAGCGTGAGACTTACTCCGCCCTCCCTGGCAGCAGCACCATAAGGTTGGTGGGTACAGGTTTCTACTTCTCTCCTGAGTCTGGACACCCAGTGCTGCCGCTCTTTAGGGCCTAAAGCTCTCAACTTGTAGATCTCTCCATTAGCTCCGTTGACTGTGAATGTCTGCGAGTCTTCCTCACTGGGCGCCACTACCGCTCCCTGCACACACACACACACACACACACACACACCACACACACAATTACAATCCTGAGCAATCGACAGTAGGCTACATAAATGGCACAGTTATAATGTAAATACAACAATGGTTCTATTCCAGTAACTTCAATGATTCAGTAATTCTTACTGCAACCTTCTCTGCCAGTACAGCTAATAATAATTATAGTAGTACTTCAAATTAGACCTGTACTGTCTATCGTGTGACGCTCTTATGCAATCTGCCAATACCATCAATTTCTTCAAAAATAATGTTGGCAAGAAGCTAGCAAGTCTGAGAAATGCCTATCAATGCTATGTCAGAGCAACAGAAACCACAGTACATGTAGTGTGTGTGTGTGTGTGCGTCCGTCCATCTTTCAACAGAAGGCATGAAGACGAAGCCGGCAAGTACTTGGCATGAAAGGATGGAAAATTAACAAAGTGCTGATTAATGGGTGAAGCTTCTGCACTTTAGGAACAATACCTCATCTATTCCTTTACATCATCACCACAGCTTCATCCATTACCACTCATCATCTGTTACCACAGCTTCATCCATTACCACTCATCATCTGTTACCACAGCTTCATCCATTAACACTCATCTGTTACCAAAGCTTCATCTGTTCCAAAGCTTCATCCATTATACACTCACTACCAATACCTGTATGTGCACGATTGGAATGTTTCTCTCTATACCAACACACAAGCTTCATTCCTAACTTATGTTCCATCCAACCAGTGGCAGTAACCCACCATAGAGCCTGACAGTGTCAGACATGCACACAACAGGCAAAACATACTCTATAATTCTCATCTACCACACACACACACAGGTTACTATTAGTAGTGAGTGCATGCACGTGTGTGTATGTGTATGTATACATTTAATAGCTGTGTAAAGTTGAAGCTGAAAGTATTGGGGGAAGGAAGTTCAATGACTGATGCATTTACTAGATAATTTAGATATTAGATAAGCATACAGAAGGCAATCCTTGTGTATGCAAGAGGTAAACTGTAATGCTTGGCAAACTGAAGTTTTAGCATAAACTATAAACACAGAACGAGATAAAAATGAATTATCTACACTAAGTTCATAAGTACTTGTTGGACGGAATTGTGAATAATGGTTTCTGCTATACCTTCAACTCTAATTATCTCCACCTTACACAAGTCTCAGACCCTTACCCATAAATGGAGTGAGCCTCTGGGAGCATGCTTCTTCTTGTCCTCTGACTGCAGCAACACAAACACACACACACACACACACACACAATCAATAACTTCAGTCACTGTGGTTTGGATAAAGTTGGAACCATGTTAAACACTCCTCCTCCTGCACCACACCCCTCATTCCACATGCACAGCTCTACTCCTGCTGTGACTGAAGGAGAAAGTGGAGGAGATATGGAACAGCCACAGTGAAGTGAGGACAGTGGTGAGTTCATAGTACACAGGTGACAACTATGTGAAATATTTCTGTATGCTATTAGATAGTATCTAATGACAACACATGCACGCCAACCACATGCACGCCAACCACATGCACGACAACAATCTAAAATACAATTTTCAGATATTTAAAAATGATGCACACTCAGAATATTGGAACTAACCCCTTCAGATTTACCGACTCTATTATAATCTCTTACAAATCACTTCATTCTATAACAATCCTCATCATACTACCATCACTACAAAAAGTCACCAAGCTCCAGTCTCAAACAACAACCACTTTCCTCTGTCATACCAACCGTTTGTTGCTATGCTACAACTACTATTCCTATTAGTCCAGACAGAAACTAAACACTCCTAGACAGTGCCATGAACCAACTCACAGTGTAGTAATGCAGTACTCCCTGCATCTGGTCCACAGAGAACCACCTAGGCTGCCAGCCCTTCAAAGGATTGGTCCACTTCTGGAGCTGACCTTCTAGACTCGGTCCCTTCTTGCCACGAGCTGACATTTGCTTGTCAAAATCCTACACCAAAGAATGGGAAAGGATTAATACTTCCTTAGGTCTTACGCTACCTACAACTAGACTAAAAACTATCAGACCGAACTGGTTAGTCCAGGTAGCCAGGCAAACAAGCGGTTACCTTCGCTCTCTCCATTACTTCGAGTAAAGCCTCCTTTTCCTGCTTGGATAACGGGGCCTCCTCTAATTCTGCCAAGTCCCCTGAATGCATCCTGTCTGAGTTTCCCCAACTTCTTAATGCTACACCGCACTCACTATGTACAAACAAATTAAAGACACATTTCAATGTGCACTAATTAGAATTACTGCCTTGCCCGTCATGGATCATTGATTGTTCAATGGCATCAGTTTTGCGGAGCTTGCTGGGTCGGGATGAGGAAAGTAACCTAGTTCTTATCCGCGGTTAGTGCAGGTACAGTGTACTAGACCGAAAAATTAGGCCTTAATGAATGCTTTGTAAGGGGTACATCAGTACATACATTTAATTATTTTTAATTCACCAATAATAAATTTCCCCTCATTGAAAAAAGATTATGAATTGCATATTCGCACCTAGGACGTTATTTTTTGTCCTTGTTACCCTACTGTTTAGAAAAGTTTTCCTCTGAATTCCTAGACTAGTGATGTGCTTCAGCACAAATGGCAGCGAGCTGGTCGAACTGAAATTTGAATATGAATGCTAGCTGCTGGAACTGAAATTTGAATATGAATGCTAGTCTGCTAATACTCTTTGTTACTTAAAAATATTTTTTAGTTTATTGCTATTATTTAGCAACATGCAACACTTTTATACACTGGATATACCAGCACAAAACCTGCGTTGTACTATCTTCATGACTTATAGCATTACGTTGTATTCTCTTAGTGACTTGACTCTTGGACTTAGGCTATGACGAACAGCACGCTGAAGAAGTTAGCTTACCACCGCCGCTAAAAGAATAAATGAACTCGGCTAACTTTGAAAGACCTAACTGCGAACGTCTCTCCCATTCTGTCTCCGTAGCACTTTGCTGTTATTTTCTCTTCCTAGCATTACTTCAAAGTCTTTTCACCCGAATTTCCTGCGCCCATGCTAATGTTTACGTTTTGAGTAGCCTCCGGGGGTGGACATGCATTGACCTCTTTGGACTTTGCCATATATATATATATATAATACCAAAATCTCAAATTGAGACCCGTTAGTGAGAGTCTCGCTTCGCTCGCCCAATAATAAATTGACTTGTAAATTGTAGTCAAGTCAGTTCTATCTAATTAAGCTTGGAGAGAAACTTGCAGGGGAAAGACATATACCTATGAGTGCTCTCTCCATGTCTGCACCAAGCAACTGAAGTATGGTGATAAGTCAAGACACATTTGTGAGGTTGACTGGAGATGTGAGGCAATGATCAATGTAAGTGGGTTTTGATGCATGCTCAATTGGGCACCTTGGGACCTGAGGTTCCCGTATCTCAGTAATACTTATTACTCAGGGAAAGACTAGACTAGTTTTTCTAACTACACATTGAGACACCCTTTTCAAGAAGTTTCAGGCTTTCAAGTTTAAGCATAGTTCTCTTTTGCTTTCACCCTCAGCTGTAGGCTTCTCCACAACTCTCTAGAACTATAGAAATACCGTAGATGCAGGATGTTGAGCGCCCCTGCTTATAACAACCGTAAGGAAATGGGTACTTAGTAAATATGTGCACTTAACAGCGAGTGGTAACCAAAGAACTGAGGCTGAGTGCTAGTAGCAAGCAGTAGATGAGACTTGTATGGTGTGTGTGGAGCGCTTAATAAAAGTGCTAAAAGCCAAGAAGAAAAGGGTGCTTAACAAAAACAACAACAACAACAACAGTACTTAACAAAGAGGGGGTGCTCAGCAACTCGCTCTATGGTAACTTGTTTCCACTTCTGTGATAGGTAAGGGTCGTCAACTTCATATGGTCTGTATAGCGGCATACTGAGTATAGATGAGAGGTGATTGGGTATATGTGGGTTGATGGTTGTGTTGATGCTGTAGATGGTGTGCGGTGCAGTGGGAGGGCTTTACTGAAGTATGCTGCCAGTCAATGGACTCATAGGCAAGTTATTATCAAAGTGTTTGTTGAAATACAACCCTTTACCAAACCAGCATTTCAAATATTTTCATGCATCTGTTTCTCATACATTGGTCTCTTATGGGAGGTCTCTGAAGAATGTTGTTGATCAGACTCTGGATGAGAGCTGCCATGGTGTTGTATTCCCAGAGTGTGTAGCAACCTCACTGTATTAGTGGGCAGCTCAGCAAACATTGCAGCTGTCATAATTCCTCGTGTGCTAACTGAACAATTGGTTTAGGGGAATGGGTGCCTGCACATGAGCTGGAGTGTATGTTTGTGTGTTTGTTTGTTGTGCTGGTGGACTCACACTGGCATTGACTTCGTCACAGGTTTGAGGATGTGCATGTGCTGGTCACTGAGATGGGTGTGGCTTCATGGCTAGAGGGCCTCCCACAGACAATTGCTTCCAGGTATGTTAAGCTAGCAAAGCGAAATGCTATTTAATGTCATATACATACATACATACATACATATAGCGCTCTAATAGCACAAAATAGCGGGGTGAAAAAAAAAAAAATATATATATATATATATTGCGAACTCATTAGAGAGTCAGCTCCGCTGAATTATAAATTTATTACATGAGTCAAAGTGTGATATGGTGAAATATTTTACTGAGCAGGCAAATGTATTTTCACTGAGGCAGAGGCTAGTGAAACTAATGCCAGAGAGTGAAATATCTTGCCATTACCCAGAGGAATTAAACTGGAAAACTGGTAACTAGGTCAACGGGGGAGGGAGTTAGTACATAAAACTCTAGTATGAATAAGTTATCTATTATGGAATATATATATATATACACCACACATACATATATAATAGTAGTCAGCATGCAGTATGGGGAGATATTTTACGAGCATGTGTAAGTATTTTCATGAGCCAAGTGAGAGAGACAATGTCATCCCCAGATTGTTGATTGTACAAGTAGTGTAATAAATTGTTTATTGTACAGTGGATATTTTTCAAAAACTGTAAAGCAGCTGTACTTCCAAGCCTTGTCATTCAGAGATAGCTCAACCATACATCTACAAATACAGTTCAACAATCACTTATCCTAATTGTACGGAGGTGGCCTCGTTGGCTGCTTGTCTTGAGATCTAATCATAAACTGTATGTCATTTACTCTTCACTGCCATTACTCTCACTGTTTCTTCATGCTGACTTCCTGATCTCTAGGAATGCATTACTATTAGCAAAGTTATGGAAAGTTGAGGAAACGTTCTTGTTACACAGAAAGTAAAGGACTAGTACTGGAATAGATAGTCAGACATACAAGAGCAGGCGATGGTTTAGGGATGTAGGACTCGCATCTTGCAAGTTTTTTGTTTTTATGGTTTAATTATAATTACTTCTGTAGAGTGCACAGGGTGTCATTTACTTGTTGTGTCTACAAGTTATATGAGCCACACCCATTCAATGTATTTATACCATTTGGTCTTGTGCAGTCTTGTGACAATCATGTGACCCATTCATAGGTTTGAAGTCCATGATATAGTCAGTGGTCTCCACGCACAGGACTTCAGTCTGCCCACTCTCCCAGTCTCTCCAGGACGCGCTAGCTGTGTAGTAATAGACTCTCTCTCAACACTTCTACTTCACTTTCCTGTCGCTGACGTCTGTCGGTGGCTCGTCTCACGCTGCACGCCTTCTCTCGCTCTGGTGCACTCTGACCTCCACACAGAAGATGTCCTCTCTCACCTGCAATATGTGGCAACATCAGAAATAGACATAGTGCCCTCCCACAAGACACGCCCACTATCCCACTCTGCTATTGCACACGTCATTCACAGAAGAACCTCTGGCAAGGTGATGAAGCAGGTAATGTTGACGTCCCTGTACCACATGTGATTTGATGTTTGGTTTTGGTTGTTTAGACAGAACGGTGTACTATATCACGTGACTACATCACCATGGATACCACTCCACACAAACAAGACGACCCTGTATGTGCAGCTAATCCGTCCAACAGTGATCCCACTGCAAATCTGACCTTTGACCTGCGCCTCAGTGAGTCAGAAAAAGAAGCGCGGTCTCAAGTAGTGCTGCCATACATGGCCCAGCAGCATCGCCAGTACAACCAGCCACAGGAGGAGGAGGAGGGAGACGAGGATGATGAGCTAGACTTTGATTCCGACCCTGATGATGATTTGGACATTTAGCATTGTTTAGTTATCACTATGGCAACATTGTTATCACACTTGGTACAGATGGTGAAGATTATTGTTTGTTGTGCGCTTGTAGATGAAGACACAAGAAGTGCAAGTGAACATTGGGAAAAGTGGTTTCATTTCATGACTCCCATCAGACAGAACAATTGGGGGGGGGAAGAGAAGCTATTTCACTACAGGACTAAGTTACTTGACCTCAAGTGTTGTCTTGGGCTAGAGTTTACATTGCAAGCCCAAACCACTTTCCAATCGGCCCCAGCAAGTCTCCCGGCCAATATTTGTCAACACACATAAACTAACCCAACAACGTGTTGCCTGCCTGCCAGCTGGCTCTAGTCCAACACCTCATAATAATAAATAATAATACTTCGGGTACAATTTTTTTCCTTAAGAAATGCCAGCTTTTTATAATTTGTGGAATACAACTTAAAGAGAAGCAGAATAGAATGTTATGTCAGAGAACTTGTAATATACAGGAAAAATTGGTTTGCCTAACAGTCCAAAGATATAAGAGAAAGAAGTGCCTCATGGCTAGCAGAAAGTTCAGTCAATGACAACATTATCATCTCCTTCAGAACAACTGCTGATGTGGCGAACTCGAGTGACCTGCACGCACACACATACACAAGGAAATAAAACAGTTAATATTAAATATCCACCACAAATACCACGAGCAGAAACAAACACACCACGTGTAGACCAACAGTCTCCTGAAGGAAGGAGCTGCATACTCTCTGACATTTTATGAATCACTACTAACTTGCTTGTCCTAGTACACCTCATAGCCCTATACACTCAAAACTACCTCACTGCAACTACTACTACTACTACTACTACTTGTTATACTAACTGGTGGTATATTCGAACCACCAATAGTTTAGCTATGAATACAGGATGACTTCAAATCCTGCTTACTACACTTCACCGAGACCTCCACCACACAACACACTCAGTCCTTCCTAGCAACAACCAGTGGGTACACATGTGCAGTTCTCCAGTGCCAATTAACACTAACACGCGTGCAGCCCTCCATTGTCTTGTTGACACGAGCGTGTGCTAATGACTCAAAAGACGTGCAAGATCAAAATCATTTAACTATTGACAAAAAGCACGCACGAGTCGACTGACCGACTGATAACCTCACAACCAAAACCAAATGCAAAAAATGCGAAGGGAAATAAACAAAAAAAACAACAACAACAAACAAAACAATAACACTCAAGCAACTATCAACAGACCAATTTTTTCTATTGAAAACTCCTTTTGTTTAGCATTCAAGTCCTCACACCTATTATTCCAAGACTCACCTCCACGTGCATGGGCCTGGTGAACCTGTGATACGGCGATGCCTTCTTACGGTGGTCTCTCACTCTACCTACTAAACCGCTGCCTGGCGACCCTTTACCCATTACACCTATGTGATCCTACAATACAAAAGGAAACAATACACAAACAGGACTAATTAATGGACATGTTGTATACTTACACCACCCACTCACTGTTTCTTGAAACAAATCCTCTCCCACATGAACCTTGTAAACCACACCTACTCACCTGTTGTTTGAAAACACCTCTATACTTCAAGTCTTTGGGTTGCGCCAGCTTGTTGACATGCACTGGTCCGCAGGCCAGAGTGGGTAGCAGAGGGAGAGGGAGAGAGAGAGGGAGTGGCGCTGACAGAGAGGCTGGGTTAAGAGGGATGGCAGCGGACGAGGAGGAGGAGGCAGGAGTTGGAGAAGGATCTGGACACACTGCCAAACTGTTCCATTTTCTAATCCAATTTATAAGAGAGGTAGGGAGCAGGTCTAGAGAAGAGAAAGTTGGAGATTGGCGGCCAGACGGCCTGTGCTGGAGGATGCACGAGAGCTTCTGTACCGCATGAGCTCTCTTAGATACCGTGAGTTTGTGCCTACAACAATGAGAGGGATAGGAAGAAAAACGGAGGGAATCAAGACAAGAGAGAGAGATTACAGCAAGGGGCAGAACAAACAAAGGATGGGGGAAGTAGAGATGCAGAGGAGGATAAACCGGAAAAAGCAAGGGGGAGGGGGGGGGAGGGATCAAGAAAGAAGAACAACATAAATGTCACTAAGACAGTCGAGTCATATGAAAGGCCATCATGTGTTTGATACAAGATAGTGTGTAATAAAGCTGCCACACACATCGTGTTCCTGTAGTCTGAATGAACCTGTCAATAAAGGACTCGGGGGACTCGGGTGAATGGACGTGGGGAGAGACTACACACATACGTACCATTGGATGTTAGCGACAACCACTGTGCCGTGATCAATGGTGGTGATCAGCGGAGGGTCTGACGGAGAAGGAGAGGAGGGAGGAAGACCAGGGGAATCCCCCTGACAGTAGCCGTGATCGTGCTGCACCTGCTGAGAAGAAGCCCAGGTGAAGATGTCAGGACTCTTGTGCTGTAGGTACGGGGACGTCGGATCTCCGAGCTCCCCGCTGCTATTGTATACTCGGAATACTGAAGTGGGGCTCAGGTCCTGTAATTATAATAATAAAACCCCGCATAGGGGATTGGAGGTGACACAATAGGTGATAAAAAGGCTGATACCACTTCACCTCAGCAGTAAATTACAATTACAACAACAACAACAACTCTCACCTCTCTCAAGTCTTGATCATCTTCATCTGAACACTCCGAGTTGCCACACGAGTTGAGATGTGGGTGGTCCAACTTGTAGCTACGGAACTTGTTCTGGTAGTGCTGCACTCTGTACCAAGTGAAGAATAACATTCTGGTTAACCTCAGTGGTATACATTGAAACAGTTTCTCAAAACCTCTTATTCTGTGAGAAGACCACAAAATATCAACAAGCACCCATACTACCTCCCCCAACCTCATCCTTCCCGAACTCTAGGCCATAGCTACCATTTTGGACCAGAAGACAACACATTTCAACCAACCCTCCAACAGGACACAGTTCAAACAGACCCTATTCACACACTTAAAGTGCCCTTAAGCAGCTAACCACCACAGCACAAGAATAATCCAGCTGCTTGCTGATCTTTCCAGTAGCCTACAACTTAACTTTTAACCTTTTTATATAAAGACCCTAAGAATTGAGCCTAAGCTCCTGCCTGTATGCTAGCACAATACTTAAGTCAGTCACAACGAAAACATAACAAAAAAATTAAGCTTTAGTCTGTGGTAAAGCTTAACTGGCACGTCTTAAGAACAGTGACGCCACACCATCCTTAGCACTATCACTAACAAAGACCCCTTAAGCTTCCACAGCCCCTGGTTACTCACTTTCTTATCTCCGCCTCAATGGCAGCGATATCTTCATCCAGCGCTCCCAAGCCTCTCGTCCGCGTTGAAGCTACGTGCGCTTCGTAGAAGGCGTCGAGATAACCTTCGGAGAGGAAGTCATCTCTGGGCAAAACTACACAGGCAGCCATCAGTGTGTTAAGCAGCACAATAGTAGAGTATGAGTACCGTGGTCTTTGTGGCCTGAAATCTGACGTCGATACACCTTGGCGCGATTTTGGCAGATCAATTGCCACGAGGTCGGAAGTTTACGGAAAATACACGGAAAATGCGGTTCGTACATTCATTAAGCACCTCAATTAAAAATTAATAGTATCCACAGGAGGAAACTGTGTCAATTTACACTTATATATATATATATAATTGGAGCTTTCCATATACAAAATTATCATGGTATTTGTTTAGACTCAACTGGAAGGCACTTCAGAAGTACATAATATGGATGACTAGCCAACCAATTCATTGGCCTTACTGCTTTAATTTCAATGTAATAGTTGTCCAATTCCATAGGCTACAGTTGACTGAGTAGCTAACTATACATTGGCCACTCCCCTAACCCATCCTGCCACCTTGAGTTTAAGGCTTTCAAATTTATTTTAATGACTCAAAATGTCGGCCATAATGAAGACATAGTGGTATATATACACACAAACTAGAACTGATGAAGATCAAAACGCACAGCTAGACAACTGTGATGACAGACTGACTGACTGATAGAATGAATGCAAACAGAAACACAAAGAGAAAGGGAGTCTATTGAATGAAGACTGAGGGAGATTCCTTCTCTCTACCACTTCATGACTCTTCTGTCTCCTTGAAAGACTGAATGCACACACACACACACACATTCATACAATAATGATAGCTAATCTCGCATTGAGGATAGCATAGCAAGTAGTAGTAACATACTTCAAATAAATTCTTCGGCTCTATAACCAGTGCTCTTCTTGGTTTGGTAGGGCTACAGGCACACACAAACAAACCACAGTGAGAGTAAGTATGCACTAAGTCACTGAATCAGTCACAGATAGCCATTATTGGACTCCAAGCAACCCCCACACTAATTACTAGAGAATAGAAGAAGAAGAACAACAAATACATAGCAAAAACATCCACGTGTTTATTAGTGAGTGTTCTGTCTTCAAGAAAGGGGCGTAACACTCAGACCAACTGCAAGAGACAATGGAGTATTACTGCAGTAGTCACTGCACGAAAAAACCAGCAGGATGGACTCGGAATGTATTATGGATAGATAAGACCTGTGGTAGAATTGGTTACCTGGCCTCACTCTCTATGAACAGGAGGTGAAAGGCTTAGATGGAAAATGAACGTGGAGTCACAGGAGTAATGATTCATAAGTCTACCAAGCAAAGTGGAAGGACCAGGTGGTAATTAGTCATGCCACACCCTCTCATCCAAACTTCTAAATGGAAACATTCACTTAATGTAGACTTTAAGACTCTTGTTAGTGGGACACCAGGCTAGTGGTGAACACACAACACAATACCACAAAACTACAAATTTCCAATACAAACCGCCACTCCCATCCATCCCTCGCTCTCTTCCCCCTTCCAACACTTTAGACACTTCCACCGCTCTCACGCCACTGCATCTCCCTCACCTAGATGGGTGTGGTCTCTCTGGAGAGCTGTCGGAAGATTCAAAGTTGAGAGGAATTGGTGGACCAGAATATATGGGACTCGGGAAACTGATGGGACTGTGCCTGCATCACACACATACATACATACATAATGTGCACACACATACATACAACATAGGAATGCACACTTTAAATGTGTTGTGTATTGACACCAACATGTATGTCCATGCATGTCTCTACATGCCTGTGCATGTCTGAGCATGCACTCTCCACAGACTGGCGACCGGCACCTGTCCATAGCATTGCTGTGGTGACCTGCTTGGATGGGAGGCCACATCACAGATGGATTGGACAGATAACCTGCCCTTAGGTCAGTGTCCCTTACCAACCCACCCCTTTTTCCTCCTCGCTGAACAAACAACGCATACATGGGGTGGAAGCTAAACTCTAATGACTTCAACTCAACAGTCACTCTCTTGCCACCCACTGTTAACTTGTTAAAAATGTCACACTCTCTCAAATTCTTAAAAGCCCCCATAATTAGTGGCTGGTGTTGTCTGTTGAGCGTGAGAGATGACAGCTTTCCCAGTTCCGAGACATCATAAACAGAAGTTGGACAGTTACAGTTAATGGAGTACTAATACACCATTAAGTACATGTGACTGGTCTGTACATGCTACATGCTACATGGACTGGCGAGGTCTGACATCTTGCTGACAGTGTAACAATCCCCGTACTTTACCAACCACAGTTACTGGCATACTTTTTAAACCAACACTGACTGCCATCACATAAAGAGGGAAGGCACTATAGCTTACAGCAGGTTTCACCCACACATCAACAATATCCTCCCACGTCCTCTCTATCCCTTCACCCACAGGAAGCTTGGGCCAACTGGCATATTTAGTTATGCATTTACCCTCAGTATCCATAGCACACCTGTCTCATGGCTGGTCCACACTGCTATGGCAACTGTTATACACACTCTGTCCCACCACATGCATACATACAATCCCACACACACCCACTCTAGCCTGCTACGATATGGGAGTACATACTGATGTTGACTGTCACCTACACCACAACACAGAGATAAGGTAGCCCTTCTTCACACTCCTCCAAATAGCAGGGTTTCAAACAGGATTAGGAGCTGATAAAATGTGCCAAACCCTTAACAGTGATACTTATCAAGGCTGCATTTAAGAGGGAGGGAGGGGGGGGGGGGGGGGGGGTTGCAGGGAAGCATTCACTCCTTCCCCTAGAAAACCATTCCTTCCTAGAAATCCTTCAGTACTACATTTTGACTTTGCAACTTGAAGTTAACATAATTTTGTTAGTTTCAAAGCACAGCAAGTGTCTCTCATATCTATAGGTTCTGTATTTTACTCCATTGCTCCTCCCAGAATCTAAGAAAGTTGTTTTCGCTCCTCCTAGAGTTGCTTTCTGTGTGCAGCCCTGCTCATGAGCTCATGATGATGCCCTCTCCCTCCCCCCTGCTCACCCACCATAACCCCTAAGAGACCACACTACCTATTTCCTCCAGACCCTCGCTGGACTGCTAAATATGGACAGTAACAAAACTAGGGCAAGCGCAATAAGCCCATGGTTCCATTGAAGATTTAAGCTGGTAAATATCACCATAGTAACTGCCGCCATAGTAACTGCCGCAGTTGCTCAGTGACTAACAACACTGACATGCTCTTGTTGAATCTAAATACAAAACAAGGCTTGCGCTACAAAGTGCTCAGATGCAAACCCACCCAGGTGATTTCTAAAATGTTTCTGATACAAGAGAGGGCAGCTCCTACTTAGGGGTGGAAAGATTTTGGAAGAAATACTGTATAGTCAACTGTTTCTTTACCCTGTCCATGAATTATTAAAAGGGGGCGTGGTTTGGTCCTCAGAATGCGACGCCACTTGCCACTGCTCCACCCTCTCATCGTTCTCCTCATCATCAGACATGCCCTCCTGCAGGAAGGTCACATGACCTCTTCCATCGGGAACTTCCAGTCCCAGACCATTCTCCCTGGTCTTTGCACGAGTTCGTAGTACATCTCCTATAACACATCAATTTAAAAAAAAAAAATTTTAATAAAAAAATAAATAAAAAATAAAATAAAATAAAATAAATCAGGGCTTCATACATGACTTTTTTCTGGGGGGGAGGGGAACTGTTTTATTCCTACTTAGGATAGCGTGTGGCTAAATAGGCCACAGAGAAGGGAGGGTGCGGGTCCTCAAGTTTGAGGGAGGGAGGGGGGGGGGGGGGGGGTAATCCTAATATGAGCTGCTTTGTCCACTGTTAAACTTCAGAGGTATACAGGGATTTTTTCAGAAACATTTAAACTTTTGAACACACTCCTCATCCTTCCTTGGAACAGCATCAGTTGAAAGATCTTCCAGCTACATATGAAGCTCATTAAGACCCGTATACTCAGCAGTATCACTGACTAAAACCTCGTCAGCTCGTAAGAATTGCCATTAAGGCCCTGAACTTTCGGCTGTAAACTTTGATGAAGTTCTAGAGATTTTCAACCAAAAAAGTAGAAGAATTGTGCTTTGGTTTACATTTTTTAATAATAAAAAATAATTTTGCTCTGAGTTACCATTTATAATTATAAATAAAAATTCAGATTTCTTGGGGGTGGGGGAATTCCAGGGCCACCCCCCCCCCCC
>WLWD01003355.1_pt1 | contig 33495 bp, 30 predicted proteins | sample 6712731 | NCBI WGS metagenome assembly WLWD01 (sample SAMN12718690, study PRJNA576275) | sponge metagenome | isolation source: marine sponge | host: Mycale hentscheli | place: New Zealand: South Island, Marlborough, Capsize Point | collected 2014-11-01
ACAGACTTACCTTCGCGGTAGTCTAGTGGACAATGTATTTTCAAGTAAATACTGTTGCGCACGGCTTATAACCATGACAAAGAGCGCATTGACTTACCACCGCCACTAACTCGAATAGAAATGTGAAGTCCCTTAAGTTTTCAAGTTTTAACTGCACCCGCAAAAGAATTCAAAATGGTAAACAATTCAATTTCTAGGGTGATAAGGGTACTGATCGATAAACCAGAGGATTCTGTTTAGTGCAATTTGGGACGGGGTCGACCACATAACTAACACAAAAACGTGAGGGTCAAAGTACAAAATGACATACGTACGTCCAAACATATATACAAATAAATAAATAAACATCCCCGATTTTCGATTGTGTTACCCCTGTAAGTGTCTCGCTCGCTACGCTCGCTCGCCAATTACATACCTAACGTATTAACTGGACCCACTCACAGCTCTATTCCAGTAGCCATAGCCCTGTGTCTTCTGGACATGAGCACACTCCCTCCGAGACACCCGTCTACGTGTAGCCACACCTTAAACTTATTACACACTGCCGCTATCTCCACTAGAGGGTCGAACGCTCCCAACACTGTCGTACCCATAGTGGCCAACACCGCCACAGGGCATATACCCTAGGAAACAGGAAAAAAAAAAAGAAAAAGAAAAAAAGAACTGAAGTCAGACAATTCTTCTAGTGCAGTTTACAAATTTCTATAATTAGATACTCATGACTTAAAATACATGAGTTTTGGTTCCAATTATGCATATTTAATCTAACCTAGTCATGTTCTGCACTAGAAATTGGTAATTTAATGAACTGATCCTCCTGAGTCCTTATAGCACATGGACATTCTGTGTTCCCTTTTCTTTAACTAGACAAGAAAGACTAGTTTGCATCAGATACTAATTATATAATATAGCACCAATGGTGCGAACCCCCAGCACTTCAGGTATCAGCAATGAAAACAGTATATTTAAATGCTGTCTTCATAAGAGAAGAAGCAAACAGGCCAGAGACACTCACTGGTAATATTCTCAACGTGAAACTTTATTCCCAGCATTCTGTTAACTTCAAGCAAAATTACCACTCGGAAAGCAAGAAATGATTTAATAGCAAATTTTCTCGTTCTAACAGCCAATATTACATTTTCATTAAGAAATTATTTGCTCGCGTGATTACGATGTGACGATAGGGGCATTAATCACCTAAGCTAGTACCTACACAGAGCTGATAGCTTCTCATTTTCTCAAAAATCATCACAAAATAAAAAAAGTAGCTCAATAAAAGGTGTTAAATTGTCTTCTAAGCAAGTTCATACCTAAATCATTTGTTAATTGTCAGTAATATCCAAAATCAGAGCGTGACAGACAGGATGACTACTATAACCCTTCGCGCATTCACACTGAGGGTTAATTAATAAATTCTTCATATGGTGCCAGTCGATTCCCCAGTCACGTAGTAAATAAAACACTTGTAGAGATTACAGCTTCAGGCTTGAAAGAAAGAGCGTGCAGTCTCAGAGAATACACCTCCACATGATAATCAGCTGATGCTGCTGCATAATTTGTAAAATACAACTAGAAGATTACATAGTGTTTGGGACTAATGTCTGAATATATACACAACCCAGATTGAAGAGCTAACAGCTTGCACTGCCACTGGTGTTGTTATTGCTCCTAGCTAAGTAGCTGACATTTAGCCAGTCATATGGCACCAGATAACTCAGATAGGAATTGGAAAACTGTGGAACATCTACCCCAGGTGTATGCCCAGGTGTATCCCCAGGTGTATCATAGACACTGAGGATTAATTTGATGTGAAAGGAGTTAATTGAATCAACGGAAACTGCAATTGATTTACCTTCTTCACTGCCGCGTCCAGCTCCTTCTCCAGCTCGTCAACAATCATTTTCCCTCTACACAATAATAACAAGAACATGTAAGTAATGTGTTCGCTTAGTGAGTGAGGTGCTAATCCATTCTTCTTACAAACCGTACCGCCACTATTAGTTGTCATGTAATTCTGTGACATGTTCGTAAATGAACTTATCTTCCCTCATCTTCGACTCACCTTCTGTCACATTTCACCTTTATGACATTGTCTGTGCCAATACCTAGCAAGAAAGATCCTTTGAGGACTGAGTAATGAGACTATAAACACACAACACATCACAAATATTTCACTCACGGAACTTTCAATATATGTAGCACATTCAGTAATGTTGTGGGCCCTGGTATATACATTATATATATATATATATTGTACGTTGGAAATTTTCCCTTGAGTATTTCTGTATTATGCGAGCGTTCAATATTTTCCCATATTGCGCATATCGAACGCTCCAATGCGCCGTGCATAGTTCTGGACAGCTGTATTTTAGATGTATGGTGGAGTTACCTCTGAACGACGAGGCTTTGAAGTGCAACTGTTCTACAGTTTTGTAAAATATCTAATGTACAATAAACAATTTATTACACTTGTCGTACGATATGGGATGATATTTCACTCTCATGCACGCTTGTGTTTTCACTCGCCTCCGGCTCATTAAAATACTTACACATGCTCTTGAAATATCTCCCCATATTGTACACTGACTCATGCGTTAAGTATTATATATTGCGTACATTTAATATTAATAATGTCAGGCCTAGATATAGAGTTGCTATAATGTCACATGGCAGAATAATCATTTCCCACCCACACACTGTGTGATAGTCCAGCAACAGTAAAAACAACATAGCTTTGCACTTATTATGTAAACTGAAGCAGTGATTAGAGCAATGAATGAATGACTGAATGAATGAATGACTGACTGAATGAATGAATGACTGAATGAATGACTGAACGAATGACTGAATGAATGAATGACTGACTGAACGAATGAATGACTGACTGACTGAATGAATGAATGACTGACTGAATGCTTGTGTCTTTCACTTCTCCTGTACAATCAAAGTCCAGCTTCAATAGGGCTAGGGTCCTCTATTGTTGGATTACGTCAATCGTCTATTACAACACCTGCTTAACTAGCCATATTCTTATAATTCATATAATAGCCCCAAACACAAACCTACTTTACCTGTTCTGAGCAGAAAATGGCCATTTGTGGCAATTCTTTAATTCCCTTTGATTTAGATTCAGGAAACTTGTGGTATCGAGCAAGAAGCATCCCATAGATGTTGGAAAATGAACCCCCAGGGGAGAATATCCCATCCCCCTTGCCCCCTCCCCAGCCGATGAGCTCCCTCATCTTTCTGAGTACCTCCGCCTCTATTAGAGAGAACACCGGGGCCATCTCAAAGGTGTACATACTTGTGTTGGTTGCCGCGGTAATGAACTGGCCCAGGAGACCCACCTCATCGATACCAGTGAAGAGCTGGTTGTAGAAGTGAGGCTGACCTGAATACACACACACACATGTACAACACACATACACACATGTCAGCATCGCTATAGCACATACTATACAGGACATAAATATGTCCTTTAGAAGCCATAGAGTGAGTGACACTGACAATGAGAGAAACACAATAGTAATGGAGGGAAGGTTAAGCAAGAAACCGCACCATTTTTCCAGTTAAAACAATAGTGACTTAAATTTTGGCATTTTTATTCTCTTTTAACTACATACAACATTTCTAATATTATATTCATTAGACAAATTCATTTACAACACTTATGAAACCTTGGACTAACAACATTGAATAATTATGCACATTTTGACCACGTCCCCAACATACGTACATGTGTTTATTGAATACTTCAGGATCGTGCTACAGAGCTCCAGTATTCTGTCATCATCCACTCCGTTGTCCTGTAGCTGCAGATCAACTAATTTCTGAATTTCTGTGGGAGATTTGAATTCCACTACCTGAAAAAAAGAAAAGAAAAAAAAAGAAGGTATAACACTCAGCTGCTTTCAGAATATCATTGTCAAAATCACTGTAATCTAAATTTGATCAGTAGTCTATAGTAAAACATCTCCATTTTCTCATATGACATTAAAGTGCAGGGGTATTGGAACGGGTGCAGTCGTGTGGCCATGGCCGCACCAATATTTTAACAATAAAGGGGTGTGTTGATTATTATCTTTACCTAATCTCGTGGTCATTGTTGAACTTGGGCGGTCAAAATTAAGTGGTCGAAAAGACTTCTGCCGGGACTACAATATCTAATGTAGAGCCTTTTGGAGGATTTTTAGGAAACTCCAGACAAGCGTGGTCCTTCCGTTTACTATTCCAAAGCGATCTTTTAAACGTATAGGGTAGTTCCTGAGGTCTTTCCAGCATTGTTGGTGTGCGAAATGGCCATTTTTGTACTACTAGGAGTCTTAGTTGTTTGCCTCACATACTTGAAAATGTTTAAGAAAATGAATCTATGACTGCCACAAAAGGCAGGCATTTGTAAGTTCTAATTATGGTGGATTCAGTTTTTAAAGTTTTTTTTTGTCACTGTGTTGCTTGCTTTATATGTCCAAGTTATATTAGCTATACATTATATACACTCTACATAATAGCTATAACTATTATTTAACATTATTTATTGGACATGAACCTACTGATTTTTGTAAAAAGACATTTGCTTTATAATATAATAAAATATGGCTTGTACTGACTTGTTGGGTGTGATTACAGTGGCATTTTAATTCACTAGATACACAGAATATAGACTTAAGCTCTTTTGTTCATTAAAACCACTGTATTGTCTTTTGTATTAATAAAACTCATATCTGAATAAACGAGTGGGTGTGGTTAGGTGGGTGTGGTTATAACGGCCGCACCAAATCCATAATATTCTAAAAATGTATTAAGGAAAGAAAAGATTAGGTCTTGCAAACTTGGAGAGCCCAGTGTCTGGACGTCTATGAATATGTGTAAATGCAAATTTTTTTTTGACAGGGTCATGCCCTGTGCTGGATTTTCCTGTGCACGTGGGCAGGAGGCCCACATGAAGGACAAGCAAGATCATTTAGGGAAGTATGTGAGAGAACATGTATAGATGCATTCATGCACTTAGCCTTAAGATATGATTTAGCAGTTTGCTTGAGTGAATGAGGCTCTTCCAGACTTTTAGCCATTTTGTAATCTCTGCAGCATAAGCGATGCTGATAGACTATACTCACGGTAGTGTTTACTTGTCCAGTGGTTTTTATAGAGAAGAGGAGAACGCTGGGGTGTACTCGTTTGTTTTCATTAAATATTTTATTACCAGTACAAGGATTGTGCCATAGTGGCAAAGTTCAGAGTAATTTATATCCATGAGTGAAAGGATTTTTTCTGTAAGTGACCGTGTGGGCGTTCAGCAGGAAACCTGAGTCTTCGCTTAAGGTGCGCACACTGGAGGCAGCTAATATAGTAGAGCTGCCACCAGAATCAAGGCTCACAAGGTCCCTTTGGCTTATCCTACCTCCCTGAGGACGAGAATAAGATAGGGTTAACTGTAATTAGACCTCAATGGATTGCAGTGGAGCACACAAGACTGAAAGCCACACACTTGGAGAGCCATAATATAGAAAACTACTCCAAGGGGCAGGGGCGTGGTTGACACAAAAAAATGTATTGGCAACCAACTCATCATTAAATAGCATGGGGGGAGGGTGGGTGGAAGGAGGGGGGAGGAGCTTGCCACAAATATATTAGGAAAGGCAACCAAAAAGAAGCATATTTGCACAAAATCTATGACCATGCGTCTTCTCATTTCAATACTAGCTACTACTAAAACGAGTTAGTGCTGCTATCGACACAGAAGAGGCTTTGCTATATCAGCCAATATGCAATGTCAGTGTTTGTATGAACCATTACCAATGTACATCAGCTGATGTAGCAAAGCCTCTTCTGTGTAGATAGCAGGTGCTGCATCTTGCACTGACTCCATAGCTGTAGGAGCTAGCTAGCTAAAGAACATCTGCACTGCTGTACCTTGTTAGATTTAATTTTATTCTTCAAAAGATAGTCCTTCACCAAAGAGGCCACACTGTCAAATAGCTGTTCATGGTCCAGATGATCACCAACTCCATTGGAAGACATTCTGCTAGTCTCGCGGGGCCAGACCCTTTACCAATCCTGATCCCCGCCGCGTAGCGGATCAGGGTTGGTAAAGGTTTGGGCACCGCGAGACTAACATTCTGCATTCATGCACGCACCTTGGCTCAGGTTTTGCGAATTACACAAAACACATTCCTTTCAAAAGGTCACCTCATTAAAATGATGCTTGCGCGTGGGCGTTAAATATATATATTTTTTAGTTTGCAAGGAAGCTATACACGTGTTTGTCTTAATACTGTGGTGTGCTGCTCAGTCAAGCTAACAGCATAGTTTGAGGAAAAAACCAGAACATTTTAGCATCAAAACACCTTTTAATATGTCAAGTTATATATTTCTTATTAATTCGGGACATAGCAATCTGCAACCAAATTACTAAAATAATTAGCGATATGTCATAGTGATTCATGTATTTATGATATACAAATAATTGTAACTGCAAAACAAAGAAATTTTTAAAAAGTGATATTGAATGTATTATATACTTTGTATGTACAATCAAAGAGTTCAGTGCTAAGGAGAAGAGGTCCAAAGACGACGATCCATCCAGGCAGAAAATGTGGTCCTTGCCAGTTATGCTGCAAATCTGCTTCTTATTACATACACCTGTCCACTTGGGATCCTGAACTTTCAACAAAACTCTGGGCCATGGAGAAAATGATCACAGTTGACAGTTGTATTTGTCCATGCAAGGTTCAATCCAATTCCCATGTGGACACTTAGACACACCCCCAAAATTATTTCCTCACTCAGAGTATCCTTAGCAATTGCTAGACAACCAATTACTCCTGAGGAATGCAAGCATCTTTTTGTGACCTTTCACTCAATCAAAGGCTATGATTGATGTCCAGAACGGAAGTATATGGGTCAAATTACACCGGTACCAAAAAAAAAAAAAATCGTTGGTTTAGATGTAGCAAAGCTACAGAGCTAACCGAGTGCTTATTCCTTTGACAGATATTGTAAGTTTAATAAGCCATAAATTCTCGGCCTTGTGGGCCTTCAAGTGGCATGAGAAATGAATAAAACTGAATAAAACTGAACTGAGCCACAGCTTATTATGCTGTTTGATACAATCAAGGTGAATTGTGAGTGTGAATGTGACTGAATGGCACTGAATGGCAAGGTGTTAATTACCAGGTTGTACAACCAGGTTGAAGTGAGAACAACAGAGTAAGGGCCAAGGAAAGAGATTAAGATTGGGGAAGAATTAATAAAGACAGAGTGTAGGGAAGGACATAGAAGGGACAGAAGGAAAGACTGAGGGTGGGTGAGCAAAGTGATATATTAGTCAAAATGAATGCAGGTTTTCCGAGCGCACTACAAGGCCGAGGAGTGCACTCGGAAAACACACCCTGGATAAAGGTCCAGGGTGCCTGCTGTGATATAAAAAGGTTTGACAAAGAAGGGGTGAGTGTTCATTGTTCTTTGGCAGTTCGGCTGCGGAGGTGGTAGGAGTGTGCTGCTTCCACCGTGGGCGTCCTGGCATGGACAAGGAGATCTCCCGTGCTGGGTGGTCTTCTCCTCGACACCAGGGGTATGAAAGGCAGTTCCTCTTCAAAGAGGGCAGCATATATCTCTCTGTTGGTGATGGAGGGATGGGATCTCACAGACATGACCGTGGTCATGGCTGGTAAGTCTTTCTTGCTACCTTGGTGGAGTCTGTCTTGCCTCTCCTCAAATGAGATCTCTGCCTTGGATGGGTAGCCCCTGTTCTGGAACCAGGTGGTGAGGTTGGTGAGGCCTTGAGCAAAGATCTGTGGAGAAGAGGATCTCCTGAGAGTTCTTATGACTTCAGCGCGCACTACTCCTTTGGCGTTACCCTTCGGGTGGGCTGAAGAGAAATGTATATACGAATAGGGGTCGATGGCCTTCGAATAGGGTCTAATGTCCAGGCATCCAGTGCTGTAAAACCTTTCTCCCTTGAACAAGGTCACGTCCAAAAAGTCAATCTTGTGTCGGGAGCTTTCCAAGGTGAACTTGATGGTGTTGAGCTGGGCGTTGAGGTGTGTCAGCAATTGTTGGAGTTCTTCTTCAGTGCCCGGGAAGAGTGTGAGGATATCGTCAATGTACCTCAGCCAGATGAGAGGCTGGGTACCTGACCAGTTGTTCAAAGCAGCAGACTCTAGCTTCCCCATGAACAGGTTGGTTTAACCTATACAGAAGCTTTTAGTAAAGGCCAGATAACGGCACTATTTTTTTAAGCATATTACTGGTTGACCAAAAAAAGTGTGCAAGAATTAAAAAGGTAAAGCAATAACATATAGTTATGTAGTAATAAACACATCTACTCAAAATAATTAATCAACCGGTACTTCATTTAATGAAGTATTAACTCTTGCAGTAGACAGTAAATTTCTATGCAATAATTCACTTCATCTTATGTCAATTTATTTCACGTAAGAACAAACACCCAGCTAAGCTAGCATTCACGTTGCTTTTATCTTGTGGTGTTACCTCTACGTCAGTCTTGTTTAAATGAAGTGACTGTACATAACTATTTGCAACCTGTCGTACGCTGACATAAACTGTGGGTTACTACGGTACAGTTATGATAAAGGCTAAATAAATGTAGTTAAGGTATAAAAGGCTAAAGAAAATTTCCAACACATATCTAGAGTGCAGCTACTTCCACACACTTGGATAAATGGCTCCTTCCTCATTAAAGCACAGTAGATGGCTTAGTGTTACAGCAGGCAAATGACTACAGAAGTGTCATCTGTCCATAGCTATAGGGGGCCAAATGCCCTGGGGGGGGAAATGCAAACATGATAAGTCAGATAAAATTATTCAAACATTTGTGTCACTTTGAGAATGACCATATAAACTGATGACTTGGTAAATAAATAAATAAATAAATAAATACTAGTGACAAGATATTAGTCATTCAACATAAATATCATTCCCCAGTCGTTCTATTTCATCCAATAGCCAATCCATATCTTCTTCTGAGGATGGAGTAGCCAGGGCCATTCTGAAGAAGTTTGGGAGAGTACCGAGTGGCTGGTAAGAGACCATCATAGAGCCTTTCTCTGTCATGCGGTATTTGAGGAGAGGAGCTACTCTGGTCAGTCTTCTTCCTGTTTCTTCATTCGTTGGCTCTTTCATGGACCACGGGTACAAGTCACGCATCTTCGGAGGAAAGTACCAGAAGCACACGTTGGTGTACTCTGGCGCCTGGAGGGCAAGTGAAATAAGATCATATGACAAATTGCCATTGCTATACATGGAGTGAATGACAACTATAGTATTAATGACTCATAGACCTTTCATATACTCAGACATAAGAAATAAATGTTATCAGTGACAACCTTAACACTTCCCAGCATGTCTACCACTAGAGTAGAGCCTCTCATACTACTACTACTACTACTACTGCCATCACCACCACCACTACTACTACTACTACTACTGCCATCACCACCACCACTACTACTACTACTACTACTGCCATCACCACCACCACCACTACTACTACTACTACTACTACTGCCATCACCACCACCACTACTACTACTGCCATCACCACTACTACTACTACTACTACTACTACTACTACTACTACTACTGCCATCATCACCACCACTACTACTACTACTGCCATCACCACTACTACTACTACTACTGCCATCACCACCATACTACTACTACTACTACTACTGCCATCACCACCACTACTACTACTACTACTACTACTGCCATCACCACCACCACCACTACTACTACTGCCATCATCACCACCACTACTACTACTACTGCCATCACCACTACTACTACTACTACTGCCATCACCACCATACTCCTACTACTACTACTACTACTGCCATCACCACCACTACTACTACTACTACTACTACTACTACTGCCATCACCACTACTACTACTACTACTACTACTGCCATCACCACCACTACTACTACTACTACTACTACTACTACTGCCATCACCACCACCACTACTACTACTACTACTACTACTACTGCCATCACCACTACTACTACTACTACTACTACTATTACTAACTACTACTTGTTGGTTGCCAGTTCTATTATAATAATTATACTATTGTATTGCTCAACATCCTGAACATGTTGTGTTTGGGTGGGAGTGCCCTGCTGTGGGTTAGCATGGTAACCGTGGGTAGTTGAGTTGAGTCACTTCCCTGAAATAGAGTGGACATTTCTACTCAGCAAGTAACTCCTTTTATACAAAACTATTTGGAAAAATAGAAAGAAAAAAAAATCTTTGCAACGATGCAAGTAAGGCAAGATGAACAAAAACAATACACAAGCTAAGTCAGAGACAGCAAGTGGCAGAGTGAAGCCAGCGACAAGCCACAAGACTGGGGCAAGCAAGTGGCAGAGTGAAGCCAGTGACAAGCCACAAGACTGGGGAAAGCAAGTGGCAGAGTGAAGCCAGTGACAAGCCACAAGACTGGGGCAAGCAAGTGGCACAGTGAAGCCAGTGACAAGCCACAAGACTGGGGCAAGCAAGTGGCAGAGTGAAGCCAGTGACAGGCCACAAGACTGGGGCAAGCAAGTGGCAGAGTGAAGCCAGCGAGAAGACAAAGAACAAGCAGAGTTGTCTCTTCAGAGGCACTCCAGGGAGAAGGAGGCTGCATAGTAAGTGTAATTAAACAGCTAGAGTTGCACCGATAATCTATCAGTCTATCGTTTATCGGCTTACTTTTTCGATATCGGTATCAGTCGTCAACACTACCCGCCGTACCGATGTAATTAACCGATGGAAAAAATTTCGTACTCGCAGTGTGGACACTGAACAGATGAGTTCTACTTGCTCTTAGACAGCGTAAAGACAAAGAAAGTTAACTACGATGTCTAAAAAGAGGTCACCAATTTGGCACTACTTTGTTCCTGGCACTGAAGACTCTAGATTTCTGTACCATTATATTTCTATTTATGTAAAAATTAAAATTTTCAGAATTCAATAATAATATATCTATCTGTTATCGGTATCAACCTCGATTCTAGATACTATATCGGTAAAATCTTCTATCGGTGCAACTCTATAAACAGCCATCAATTTCAATCACTACCACACGTGCTACTAATAAATACTAAATTCACATAGACTATTTCAGTGATAGAGTAACTTATAGCTTCATTCCTGCACACTGTACCTCCACTAGTTGAAACCCCTCCCTCTTCTCAACTGCGCTGGCCAGATACTTCGCCATTTCTATCGACTGGTCAATGACATGTTCAAATCCTGCAGACCCCTGCGAGGAAAGCAGATAATGAAAATATACATGCAATCCAGACCCATGAAATACATAAACTCTAGCTGGTGTTTAAGTAATATACATCCAAAATTTTAAAGTAGCATCACAGAAAAAATTAGGCTAAAAATAACAACAACAACAACAACAACAACATAATGTTTACTTGAAAGGGCAGCTAACTAGGAGAACAACAATGTAACATATGAATACTCAGAAAATTAGACTTACTAAATGGTTGCTATGTAACAGTTGAGCTCAATTAAGTTCTATCCCAACAGAATTACATTTATTATTTGCTTGCATACGTAGATGTGCCCAAACGATCAACTCTTCATCCACCCTTTCTTTAAGCCCCTCCAGTTAATTAGACTATCTCAATAATTAAATATTCCTTCTCAGACAAAACGGTAAAGGGAGTCCTCCAATGTGGACACCAGTTTATATTTTCATTCGAACTTGCACTTTAACTATTACAAAAATGATTATTTTTACTACTGCCTCAGGTCATGCATGTACCTTTTGTTTCCACATGAGCCAGAGTTTAAAGACATCATTGAGTCGGCCGCACTGGAGACTCTTGTCTCCGGTATCATACGTCACATCGTAGCCTATCTTGTCCTGCTGAAATAGGTAAGAGGCGTGGTTAGAGTTGCACTGCTTCAACAGGTCGTTGTCGTGACGTGTGAGAAAAGCCGAACATTGCAGCGGCACACCCAGAGACTTGTGAGGGTTCCAAGACACCGAATCAACTCTGAAGGGAAAACAAACAAACAAACAAACATTGCTTTAAGAGTTAATATTAGCTGCACTTGATAGTGAATAGCCTAGCATTGTGTGGTAATGAAGTAATAGAAGATAGTCAATGGCCTATTATAGTGTGTCCATAATAGTGAATGCTCCATATAGCATTGTGTCCTTGCAGAAGTAACCAACTTGAGAATCATAGATTTACACATGCTTTTGAGAATGAGACTTGAGAATCTGTAGTACCAAGACACAGAATTGGAACCATCAGATTTCAACACTTTGATCCACCCAACACATAGGGTCTTCAAAACATTCCAGCAAAGCTTCAAAATTTTGCTCAAATTGTAGACACAAATCTCCAACTATTGTGGATTACGTTTGCTAGTTATAATAATGATGATGATGATGATGATGAAACTGTGAATTGTATTCAATAGAGCTAATATTCAAATGAACGCATATTACAGATTTTATTTCGTACTTAAGTGCCTAAATATCATTCTGAAAAGTTTCTTATAAAGCTCAGTGCTAGTCATATATAATACTTATTGTACAAGTCACCTTACTAGTGATGTGCTGGAGCACAAATGGCGAGCGAGCCTAAAACTACACTACTGTTAAACAATTGATTTTAACTTCTAACACTCAAGCTATACTAAACAGAAGTCGATTTTTTTAATTACGTATATACGGTAAAGGGGATTCAACGCCATAGTAACCACTCCCCGCAACTGTTTGAATTGAAAAAAAAAGCAGCAAAAGCAAGTCAAGTTATTTAAACGTTTTCTTTGTGATATTCATTAGCTAAGTAGTAGTTGTGACACACAATACTTTCACACTTAAATGAATATACTTACACAAGACTTACCTTTGTGGTTAGTCTAGTGGACAATGCATTTTCAAGTAAATACTGTTGCGTAGGGCTTATAACTGTGAGAAATAGCGTATTAACTTACCACCCGCCACTAACTCGAATAGAAATGGAACTACTGTAAGTTTTTGACTTCTAACTGCACCCAAAAAGAATTCAAAGCGCTAAACAATTCAATTTCTAGAACGATACGGGTAATGATCGATAACCACAGGATTCTGTTTAGTGAAGTTTGGGACAGGGTTGAACACCAAGGTAATGAAAAAAAACACGTGAGGGTCAAAGTACACAATGACATACGTATGTCCAAACATATAAACAAACAAACATTCCCAATTTTCAATTGTGTTACCCCTGAGAGTGTCTCACTCACTCGCCAACTATATGAGGAGTTATTTCAAAAGCACGCATAAATATTTTCATGAGCCGAAGGCGAATGAAAACACAAGCGTGCGTGAGTGTGAAATGTCATCCTCATATCGTACGACAAGTGAAATAAATTGTTTATTGTACATTAGATATTTTATAAAAATGTAGAACAGTTGCGCTTCAAAGCCTATTCCCCATACATTTTTGAATGGGCAACTTATGCGCTGTGCTATTACTCATACATATATAAATTACATATCTAATGTATTAACTGGACCCACTCACAGCTCTATTCCAGTAGCCATAGCCCTGTGTCTTCTGGACATGAGCACACTCCCTCCGAGACACCCGTCTACGTGTAGCCACACCTTAAACTTATTACACACCGCCGCTATCTCCACTAGAGGGTCGAACGCTCCCAACACTGTCGTACCCATAGTGGCCAACACCGCCACAGGGCATATACCCTAGGAGACAGAAAAAACAACAACAAAAAAAACAAAAAAAACAAAAACAAAAAAACAAACAAAAAAAAAAAAAACAACAACAAAAAACAAAAAAAAAAGAACTGAAGTCAGACAATTCTCCTAGTGCAGGTTACAAATTTCTATAATTAGATACTCATGACTTAAAATACATGAGTTTGGATTCCAATTCCAAAACACGCATATTTAATCTAACCTAGTCATGTTCTGCACTAGAAATTGGTAATTTAATGAACTGATCCTCCTGTGTCCTTATAGCACATGGACATTCTGTGTTCCCTTTTCTTTAACTAGATAAGAAAGACTAGTTTGCATCAGATACTAATTATATAATATAGCACTAATGGTACGAACCACAAGCACTAACTCCAGCAATGAAAACAGTATATTTAAATGCTGTCTTCATAAGAGAAGAAGCAAACAGGCCAGAGACACTCACTGGTAATATTCTCAACGTGAAACTTTATTCCCAGCATTCTGTTAACTTCAAGCAAAATTACCACTCGGAAAGCAAGAAATGATTTAATAGCAAATTTTCTCGTTCTAACAGCCAATATTACATTTTCATTAAGAAATTATTTGCTCACGTGATTACGATGTGACGATAGGGGCATTAATCACCTAAGCTAGTACCTACACAGAGCTGATAGCTTCTCATTTTCTCAAAAATCATCACAAAATAAAAAAAGTAGCTCAATAAAAGGTGTTAAATTGTCTTCTAAGCAAGTTCATACCTAAATCATTTGTTAATTGTCAGTAATATCCAAAATCAGAGCGTGACAGACAGGATGACTACTATAACCCTTCGCGCATTCACACTGAGGGTTAATTAATAAATTCTTCATATGGTGCCAGTCGATTCCCCAGTCACGTAGTAAATAAAACACTTGTAGAGATTACAGCTTCAGGCTTGAAAGAAAGAGCGTGCAGTCTCAGAGAATACACCTCCACATGATAATCAGCTGATGCTGCTGCATAATTTGTAAAATACAACTAGAAGATTACATAGTGTTTGGGACTAATGTCTGAATATATACACAACCCAGATTGAAGAGCTAACAGCTTGCACTGCCACTGGTGTTGTTATTGCTCCTAGCTAAGTAGCTGACATTTAGCCAGTCATATGGCACCAGATAACTCAGATAGGAATTGGAAAACTGTGGAACATCTACCCCAGGTGTATGCCCAGGTGTATCCCCAGGTGTATCATAGACACTGAGGATTAATTTGATGTGAAAGGAGTTAATTGAATCAACGGAAACTGCAATTGATTTACCTTCTTCACTGCCGCGTCCAGCTCCTTCTCCAGCTCGTCAACAATCATTTTCCCTCTACACAATAATAACAAGAACATGTAAGTAATGTGTTCGCTTAGTGAGTGAGGTGCTAATCCATTCTTCTTACAAACCGTACCGCCACTATTAGTTGTCATGTAATTCTGTGACATGTTCGTAAATGAACTTATCTTCCCTCATCTTCGACTCACCTTCTGTCACATTTCACCTTTATGACATTGTCTGTGCCAATACCTAGCAAGAAAGATCCTTTGAGGACTGAGTAATGAGACTATAAACACACAACACATCACAAATATTTCACTCACGGAACTTTCAATATATGTAGCAAATTCAGTAATGTTGTGGGCCCTGGTATATACATTATATATATATATATTGTACGTTGGAAATTTTCCCTTGAGTATTTCTGTATTATGCGAGCGTTCAATATTTTCCCATATCGAACGCTCCAATGCGCCGTGCATAGTCCTGGACAACAGTATTCTTAGATGCATGGTGGAGGTACCTCTGAAGACGAGGCTTTGAGGTGCAACTGTTTTAAAATATCTAATGTACAGTAAACAATTTATTACACTCGTTGTACAATATGAGGATGATATTTCACTCTCACGCACGCTTGTGATTTCATTCGCCTTCGGCTCGTTAAAATACTTACACATGCTCTTGAAATATCTCCCCATATTGTCCACTGACTCGTGTGTTAGGTATTATATTTTGCGTACATATAATATTAATAATGTCAGGCCTTGCTATAATGTCACATGGCAGAATAATCATTTCCCACCCACACACTGTGTGATAGTCCAGCAACAGTAAAAACAACATAGCTTTGCACTTATTACGTAAACTGAAGCAGTGATTAGAGCAATGAATGAATGAATGAATGAATGACTGAATGAATGCCATATTCTTATAATTTCTATTCATATAATAGCCCCAAACACAAACCTACTTTACCTGTTCTGAGCAGAAAATGGCCATTTGTGGCAATTCTTTAATTCCCTTTGATTTAGATTCAGGAAACTTGTGGTATCGAGCAAGAAGCATCCCATAGATGTTGGAAAATGAACCCCCGGGGGAGAATATCCCATCCCCCCTGCCCCCTTCCCAGCCGATGAGCTCCCTCATCTTTTTGAGTACCTCCGCCTCTATTAGAGAGAACACCGGGGCCATCTCAAAGGTGTACATACTTGTGTTAGTTGCCGCGGTAATGAACTGGCCCAGGAGACCCACCTCATCGATACCAGTGAAGAGCTGGTTGTAGAAGTGAGGCTGACCTTGAATACACACACACACATGTACAACACCCATACACACATGTCAGCATCGCTATAGCACATACTATACAGGACATAAATATGTCCTTTAGAAGCCATAGAGTGAGTGACACTGACAATGAGAGAAACACAATAGTAATGGAGGGAAGGTTAAGCAAGAAAGTTCACCATTTTTCCAGTTAAAACAATAGTGACTTAAATTTTTGGCATTTTTATTCTCTTTTAACTGCATACAACATTTCTAATATTATATTCATCATTTACAACACTTATGAAACCTTGGACTAACAACATTGAAATATTATGCACATTTTGACCACGCCCCCAACATACGTACATGTGTTTATTGAATACTTCAGGACCGTGCTACAGAGCTCCAGTATTCTGTCATCATCCACTCCGTTGTCCTGTAGCTGCAGATCAACTAATTTCTGAATTTCTGTGGGAGATTTGAATTCCACTACCTGAAAAAAAGAAAAGAAAAAAAAAGAAGGTATAACACTCAGCTGCTTTCAGAATATCATTGTCAAAATCACTGTAATCTAAATTTGATCAGTAGTCTATAGTAAAACATCTCCATTTTCTCATATGACATTAAAGTGCAGGGTCGTTAGAACGGGTGTGGTCGCGTGGCCATGAGGTATGTCGATTATTTACTCTTTACCTAATCTCATGGTCTTTGTTGAACTTGAACGGTCGAAAGACTTCTGCCGGGACTACAATATCTAATGTAGAGCCTTTTGGAGGATTTTTAGGAAACTCCAGACAAGCGTGGTCCTTCTGTTTACTATTCCAAAGCGATCATTTAAACGTACAGGGTAGTTCCTGAGGTCTTTCCAGCATTGTTGGTGTGCGAAATGGCCATTTTTGTATTACTAGGAGTCTTAGTTGTTTGCCTCACATACTTGAAAATATTTAAGAAAATGAATCTATGACTGCCACAAAAGGCAGGCATTTGTAAGTTCTAATTATGGTGGATTCAGTTTTTTAAGTTTTTTTTTTGTCACTGTGTTGTTTGCTTTATATGTCCAAGTAGCTATATTAGCTATACATTATATACACTCTACATAATAGCTATAACTATTATTTAACATTATTTATTGGACATGAACCTACTGATTTTTGTAAAAAGACATTTGCTTTATAATATAATAAAATATGGCTTGTACTGACTTGTTGGGTGTGATTGCAGTGGCATTTTAATTCACTAGATACACAGAATATAGACTTAAACTCTTTTGTTCATTAAAACCACTGTATTGTCTTTTAAACGAGTGGGTGTGGTTAGGTGGGTGTGGTTATAACGGCCGCACCAATACAATCTGGCTTCCCTGAAGTGCATAAATATTCTACCCATACTGATGAAAGCACGCCAGCCATAACTTGAGAGTGTTGGCCACAGGTCTCTGTGCTTTTAATAAGTGACTGTGCACAAGAACAATAGGGCACAATGTAGCAATGTTGGGAAGTGATCCATAATATTCTAAAAATGTATTAAGGAAAGAAACTATTAGGTCTTGCACGTCGGCAATGGTTGAAGCTACCGTTGTAAACTTGGAGAGCCCAGTGTCTGGACGTCTAAATGCAAATTTTTTTGACAGGGTCATGCGCTGTGCCGGATTTTCCTGTGCACGGTCACTTACAAAAAAAATCCTTTCACTCATGCATATAAATTACTCTGAACTTTGCCACTATGGCACAATCCTTGTACTGGTAATAAAATATTTAATGAAAACAAACGAGTACACCGCAGCGCTCTCCTCTTCTCTATAAAAACCACTGGACAAGTAAACAGTATCGTGAGTATAGTCTATCAGCATCGCTTATGCTGCAGAAATTACAAAATGGCTAAAAGTCTGGAAGAGCCTCATTCACTCAAGCAAACTGCTAAATCATATCTTAAGGCTAACAACCAACTCATCATTAAATAGCATGGGGGGAGGGTGGGTGGAAGGAGGGGGGAGGAACTTGCCACAAATATATTAGGAAAGGCAACCAAAAAAGAAGCATATTTGCACAAAAACGATGACCATGTATCTTCTCATTTCAATACTAGCTACTACTAAAACGAGTTAGTGCTGCTATCGACACAGAAGAGGCTTTGCTACATCAGCTGATATGCATTGGCAGTGTTTGTATGAATCATTACCTATGTACATCAGCTGATGTAGCAAAGCCTCTTCTGTGTCAGGTGCTGCATCTTGCACCGACTCCATATATAGGAGCTAGCTAGCTAAAGAACATCTGCACTGTTGTACCTTGTTAGATTTAATTTTATTCTTCAAAAGATAGTCCTTCACCAAAGAGGCCACACTGTCAAATAGCTGTTCATGGTCCAGATGATCACCAATTCCATTGGAAGACATTCTGCACGCACGCACCAAGGCTCAGGTTTTGCGAATTACACAAAACACATTCGTGCACTTAATTAATAACCGTACCACCAGGAAGTAATAGAAACGCGTACAATTCCTTTCAAAAGGTCACCTCATTAAAATGATGCTTGCCCGTACCTAGGGGGGGTTCAGGTCAGTTCAGCTGAACCCCCCCTTCAAATTAATGAGATTCATAGTCACACCTTTTGACTTCATCAACAAGCCTTTGCTATGACTGGGCTGTTAAAATTTACAAGTCTTTGGTTTTCTCATGTACCCCCATTATGTGCCAGCACTAGCATCTAATCATACTAGCTATATACTACCAGCTGTAGTGACCTTTACCTTTAGCAATGAAGAGGCAGAAAAGTATCACGTCATATTTTAGTAAAAAAGTGGCTGGCACCAATATTGAGAAAGAAGGTAGGCATTTAGTTTAAGCTCAGTGACAACTTTTTTAGTGTTATGTAATCTCATACTGTAGGGAATTCTGCTGCTACTAAATGTCACTTCTAGTAGTCCTTTGTCTACACCTGTGAGTGCTCCAGAATTGCCTACTCCAAGTACCTCCAAAGCATGTGATGATTTAATTCATGATGTTCCACCACCAAATGATATTGGGCATTTGTTAGACCCCACTAAGTCCATTGAAGAGATTTGTGAAGTAGTTGGCCAACTTTCAAATGATCAAAAATGTTCTCCTATTACTTTCTCCAACATTTTTACCCTTCTCAAAAATTTTGCAACACTGCCCCTCAGTTCTTGTTCATGTGAAAGGTCAGGTCTACACTCAAAAAATTAAACAATTACTTGAGATGCACTCAAACTGAGGACGCTTAACTGCTTTGTCATTAATACACATTCATTATGAGACTGATATTTGCATTGACACTGCGTGTAAATTATTTATCCAGAAGCAACCACGCAGAATGGAAAAAGCCAGTTGCTTTTTGAGTCATAAACTTTTTTGTATGTACTTTTTGTGATATCAATTGATAAAATTAAAAGTCGGTGTAGCTGATCAAATTTTCCTATGTAACTCACTATAATTTTTGAACCCCCTTTTAAAAATCCTGGGTACGGGTCTGTAACAGCATAGTTTGAGGAAAAAACCAGAACATTTTAAATGTATTATATACTTTGTATGTACAATCAAAGAGTTCAGTGCTAAGGAGAAGAGGTCCAAAGACGACGATCCATCCAGGCAGAAAATGTGGTCCTTGCCAGTTATGCTGCAAATCTGCTTCTTATTACATACACCTGTCCACTTGGGATCTGAACTTTCAACAAAACTCCGGGCCATGGAGAAAACGATCACAGTTGACAACTGTATTTGTCATGCATGTGAAAAAGACATAGAAAGAAAAATTAATTCAGGTGACTATGTACCAGGCTGGACATTACAGAACAAAGAAAACATAACACTGATGATGGGAAGCTAGTTCCACTGTGCCAGGTAGTCTGGCGTAGCCAGACCCTTTACCCAACCGCTACGCGGAGAAGGGTCTGGTAACATTGGCATACCAAACTTGTTCTGCCGGAATGCGGATGTGGTTTGCCGTCGCTTGTCCCCTCAATTTGTTCTAGCGCGCGCAATAAATGTGATTAACGGCAAAAGCAGGTAGCATAGTAATGGCTACTTCAGTCGACTGCATTCATTGCGTAGGCTGTGGAAATGACATTTCAAAGTCATCTCGGGGCAGGAGAAAGCTTGGACCTGATTCTACTGGTGATTCAGCATCCAGAAACCAAGCTCTGTTAGGCTGGAAGTTCCTCATTAAGAAGCAACTGCAAGAGCAAGGAATACCACATGAAAGAGTTATGGTGGACCTTGATAATCCTGGCAAGATGTGTAAGCATTGCTTCAATGAATTTAAAAAGTACTACAATCTACAGATACAACTTGAAAGTAGTTTGTTGGCGGCACTACAGCTCATAGTATCATCAGGCTCAGATGTCAGTACCATTTCTATCCCTGAAAATTCACCTGATAGTCAAGAATCTGAATGCAAACGGAGATGCACCCAACCATCAGTCAATGTTTCCGATTCTAGCTCACCGTCTGTAATGGTAAGGAATTTAAATAGATAGCTACTTCAATTTATTTATTCCCTCTTTACATTATCAGATCAACATTGGATACAAGACCACGTCCAAAAACTATTTAATACGGACACCTAATAGACGGCACATGGGTAAATGCATTGCTCGAGGGTCAAAGAAAGGTCTGGTTGACCATTGTTTTACTGATCCAAACACATTTTCACTAGTGATAAAGAAGGTTGTCAGACTGCTCAGGAAAGAAATCAGGACAATGTGTTCTGTGAAAACTGCTTCTGTCTTGCGAAGCAGTAATTATGAAGCATTAATGAATTTTAAGTGGGATAGTGTAGTCGAGGAATTGAAGATTTATGCTCCAACTTTTGAGCTCATCCTACAGTCATGCACGGGAAAGAACAGCAGAAAGTCAGCAATAATTGGTACCTGTGCCTCTATTCTACTTAAAAGTCGTTGTTCCAAAATGAGTCTTGTGCAGAAAATGATTATGTTGATTCTTCATGCTGGGCATTGTGGAAAACAGGTGCATAAAAATGTTTGCTTATTTTTTAAGTGTGAAAAGTCACATTGTTTTTCAGGTGTATTCCAGGCTCCAACCCCTCAATCTAACTTTGTCTTCAATGTCCTTGACTCGTCTACTTGTCTCAATGGGACAAAGACATGATGGTGTGGTCCTTGACTGGAGGGATTCATTTCTTGAAGTTTTGAAAGATAGAGAGGTAATATTTATTTTGTATATGCATGAAATACTTCACATATTTCTGATGTAACAGATCATGTCAAGTACAAGTGATAGAAGAAAGACTGTCAAAGTCACGAATAGCAGTTGTGAGGAAGGTGGTGACACTGAAATTGCAAAAGATCCTGATTGGGAGGACCTTATTGCTTCATCCGATTCTGAGAGTACTGACATTGATGAGTGTGTTGAATTAAATGAAAGTGATGAAGATAATGATTGCTTCAGTGAGAGTGACTATGATTCTGATGAAGAAAGCCACCAACATAGCCCAGTATGTCAGACAGTTTCACCACCGACAGTATATGAGCGTTCTCTTCTGATCACTAGGACTGAACAATTCGAAGCACCTTACAAACCTCGAGGATACAGGTTATGTGGAGACAATATTGATAAAACTGTGCGGCCTAGATACATGCGTTCGGATAGGGGAAATCAGTCCTTGCACTACTTTCATTTTTATGCTGTGGAAAACAGAGTGGATGTATCTCAACTTTCTGATTCACCAGTAGACCAAGTACTTTCACATGAAGTAATGGCTAGCAGAATGCTCCCTTCTATTGCAGATGATTCTGAACTGAAGCGTAACATGGCTGTACTGGTGTCCAGAGTCTTGGTATCACATATGAAAATTTTCAACTTTGCTTGTACTGATGTTGTCAACCGGCACATTCAGCACCAGTTTTCAAAGGAAATGTCGCAAAAATCTGTTGTGGTAAGTATGCAGATAGCACAGAGATTGGCGTGGTTACTATTCCGCTTGAGTGATAGTGAATAAGTGCTAATTTTATCAACATTTAAGAGGTCTAATTTGTTTTGTTATAGGTCCCATTAGGTGTGTTGTTGAAGGATGAGAACAAGCGGGATGAAATGGTCGATATAATGTCTCACATACATCAGTATGTACCAGCAGTCACTTCAACAGGAGAAATTACCATTAGTACAGGTGAGACAGTTCAGGAAGAAAACACTGTTCTTCATCCTATCCTTGTTGGAGGAGATCAACTGACTGTGGCAAGAGCGAGAGCTGCTATCAAAGCTAATGTCAACAGTCAAACAGCACTAAAACAGCTGAGTGGCATAATTCCGGTAATAGAGGACTGGCATACCAAGACCAACTTTCTAGGCGTAAGACTAGAACAATTTTTTTTTTTTAAATTTATATTATAATAATGTATGTTATTATAGCTTATTTTTAGGTATTATTACTCACCAAAATCGTCAGCTGAACATGGCACTCTCTACCAACTCAGGAATGCTATCAACCGGACCAATGTAGTGAAAATCCCACTCGACAATTTCAATGCATGTGATGACTTTTTTGTCATGGTGATTGATGCTCTGATATTAACAGCAGGGATGAAAATGATGAAAATGGATAATCTGGATGAAGTACCATCAGATTTATATGTGGCTGACCCACAACATTTTTGGATGCTCCCCAAAGAAGATCGGCTTGAGTTGATACAAACAATTGCTATGAAAATTGTGGACATGTTTGTTGATGTGAGTTTCAATGATCACAAAGACTTTACATACGTTGACAAAACAAATTTGTATGCCCGAAATTTGCTGAGTTTAGGTCTTTTTTATTTTGAGTACTCAGATGCTATACGAGAAGGTGATGGTGAATGTGTCCTTCGATGCTGGCGTTACATGCTACCAATGTTTATTAGCTCAGGAAGAAAAAACTACGCCATTGAAGCATTCAATCTTCTCCTTCAACATGATTTTAGTCTTCCTCCTCGTCAAGCAGCCGAGCTCATTTGGGGAAGGTTTGTCAATACAAGTGGCTTACCAGGAAGAAATATTTCGAATGATCTTCATATGGAGCACCTTAATCGTGTCATTAAGACGTCTATTCAGAATCTTGGAAGCAGTAAAACAGAAGCAGCTATTACAAGATTGGGAAAAGTATTACGAATTCTTAATCCAGTGTTACAAAATTTTGATCAAGATACTGGTGTTTCTTCCACATCTGGGAAGCACAAGAAGCCCAAAGAAGACAAGGACATCAATATTATTTTAAAGAATCTCTCCTCATCATTTAATATAATTCCTCATCGTACATACTCTTCATTCCCTAATCCAAGAGACCCTTTACATGCCATAAATTTACAAGACTTAAAAACATGGATAATTGATCATTTAACATCGAGATAAAGTGTAGTATCACATACATCATATATAATTTGTGTTTAAACAGTTACAGTAAGAAAGTAAAGTCATTTTGGTTCATATCACATACACCACATTTACATGTCTTTGCACAAATATCGCAACACAAACACTTGCCATTGTCTTCATGTACATAATTGTCCATGTCACCATATAATAGATCTCTTCTACAAATAGTCTGATTATACTGATATCTTTTCATATATTTGTCAGATTTTCGAGTGGCAAAATTTGTAGGTACAACTATAGACAGTGATGGTTTACCATCTCTTCCAGCCCGTCCAGTCTCCTGAATGTAGGATTCAGTGTCACATGGTACCCCCAAATGGATTACTTCTCTAACATCTGGGCAGTCAATACCCATGCCAAAGGCAACAGTTGCACACACAATTCTGAGAGGACTTCTGGATTGCAGAATGATTTTATAATTTGTTCCTTTACCTCAGAATCAGTAACTGCGGTGAACATATCTACAAGTCGAAACTTGGATAAATCTGGGGACTTACTTGGTTCTGTAAACGCCTCTCCAAGCTCGTCCCTGAAATATATATATAAGTCAGCACAGTCTTCATACTTCTGACAGTATATAATTATTCTGGACATCTTAACTCTCTCTTTAATTAGTTGTACTAATATAGGTTGAAAAGTCACTGAAATAGACTGGTATGGTGCTGCCACAGCATACATCATATGTTTCTTGCATGGCGACATTGAAATTACAGTAGGTCTCTTCATTCCCAGAATTCTTGCAATTTCATTCTGAAGAGTTCGAGTGGCAGTTGCTGTTAATGCCATTATTGGTGTATTTTCAGGCAAAATGCTGCGAACCTCGCCAATACGAAGCAGTGCTCCACGAAATGTTTCTCCCCTATAAAATAGATAAAGTGTAACACTTACTATAAAGCAAGAACACTTTATGTACATTCAATGCCTTGCAAGGTAAAGTTACTTTGACTGGGCATGGTAGGGTTTACCATTCATAATATAATCATTGCTCTTATGTAACCAAATAAAAAATACAACAACATAAGCAAATATAAAATCAATTCATTGTAATATAACTTGACCCAAACTTTGATACTGTCTTTAGGTGACATGCTCTACTCGTTAGATATTAACCTTACCATTTTTTCACACAGTGAGCTTCATCAACAATGAATGCTTTTATTCTCTGCATGTAAACACTGCTTGTAATTAATTCTCTCCAGCGTCTCTCCTGAAGCAGTAACTCAGGTGTGAAAAAGACAAGGCTGTACTTTCCATTGTAGACCCCTTGCTTTACATCTTCACTAGTGTTGCTATTTATTGCTGCAACCGACAGACCCCTTTGTGATAATGATGCCACCTGCACAAAAAAGAGTTCAATACTGCATGCATAAGAATATGAAATTTCGAAATCTTACTTGATCCTCCATAATGGCTATCAATGGGGTCACTACAATAACTATGCTTGGAAGAGGAAAGTTAAATAGATGGTCCAGTAGAAGTGGAAGAATGGCAAAACACAGACTCTTTCCATATCCCGTTGGAAGAATAGCAAAAACATCTTTCCCAGTTAAAAAAGATAAAATTACTTCAACCTGCAAATCTTTTAGTTTGTCATAACCCAGCTGCTTCGCTACAAAAGACGCTGATGACACAATAACTTCTGAGTTAGCACAAGGTGCCTCCATTGCCGAACAACTGGTCTTAATTGAAGGTGTGGTCAGGTGAGCTAGCCCTTCAATTACATTCCGTGGGAAATTGTAGCTTGTAATTGACCGCCGCCCGAAATGGGGCAGCAGAACAAGTTTGGTATGCCAATGTTACCAGACCCTTCTCCGCGTAGCGGTTGGGTAAAGGGTCTGGCTACGCCAGACTATGTGCCAGGTTCATTATAAACAAGTGCATCGCACAATCAACCCTCAAGTATCACCCGGTTCAGGAATATTTTGCGATTGAACGTAACGAAGATTCCTGGAAACCTTGGATGGGAAGTATCGGGTGAAACTGGAATCTTTCCTGGCTCATGCGCGTACACGGGTCGTCACCCCCCAAAATTAAAAGTGCCAAGCCACACCTCTCTCCGACGTAGTCCTTTCTACCCACGCAGTGAGCTCCATTTTGCTCACTGGGAACAGAGCGTGGGTTTTGAGCTGTTATAGCTGCGGTCGCGCTTCAGACGTCGCTGGAAAGGTTAGGGAAAGCGTTTAGTGTTGCTCAGACTTCCCATTTAAATACTCTATTCGGAGTTGGTGTTTCAGTGAAGCATAGGCATGTCAGCATGTGTTGGAAGAAGCTGCTGATGATACTGGCTTAACTGTGCAACAAGTAGTAGTATTAAAGTTATGAAGATATGGCTTAGTATAGAATGGCTATTTTATTTATTTGGTTTAGAATTGTGTGAAGGAGAAATAGTAGAAGATAAAGCATACCAGAAACACTGAATCAGTGAAGACTTTTCAAGATACCTTTGACGTCTTGGCAGAATTTTCAACAGGAATAGGCAAAATCAGATGGTTAGATGAATTGATATTTAATAGTATAATCTAAGGTTTTTTTGAATGATTCAGTCATTCTCAGCTTAAAGATAATAATAGAAAATGTTCTCGTTCAAATAGCCAATATTATATTAATTGAAACTTAACCCAGTTAGATATTGGCTGTTAGAAAGCGAAAATTAGCTCTTGTTTATTTATTTATTTTTTACTCATTAATATGAAACATTCAACCCCCTATTTTTGCCCACGCCACTAATTACATAAGTTGGTAAATTGTCTTGATAAAATAAAGAAATGGATCTGCCGAGCAGTGAGTGGTGGGTCCAAGCTAATTGGAGCAGACCTAAATGCCTGAACTTCTTGTTTTATTGGCGAGCGAGACACTTACAGGAGTAACGCAATTGAAAATCGGGGATGTTTGTTTGTTTAGGTTTGGATGTATGTATGTCATTTAGTACTTTGGCCCTCTCGTATTTTTGTGTTAACTCGGCGTTTGACCCCGTCCCAAACTTCACTAAACAGATTCCTCTGGTTTATTGATCATTACTCTTATCATCCTAAATTTGAATTGTTTACTGCTTTGAATTATTTTGCGGGTACAGTTAGAACTCAAAAACTTTCGGGAGTTCCATTTCTATTCGAGTTAGTGGCGGTGGTAAGTTAATAGCGATTTGACATTTATAAGCCCTACGCACTATTTACTTGACAATTTATTGTCCACTACACTAACCACGAAGGTAAGCCTTGCACAGGTATGTTCAGTTAAGTGTGAAAGTATTATGCGTTACAACTACTACTTAGCTAATGAATATCACAAATAAAACACTTAAATAATGTGACTTGTTTTTTTGTTTTTTGTTTTCATGCTTTTTTTTTTTTTTTTTTTCCAATTCAAACTGTTGTAGGGTGTGGTTACTATGGCTTTGAATCCCCCTTACCTTATATACATTATTTCAAAATCTCGATTTTTTTTAATAGCATGAATGTAAATCAATCGTTTAACAATAGTATAACTTTAGGCTCGCTCGCCATTTGTGCTCAGGCACATCACTAGTTTATAAAAGCATACAGACCCAGCAGCACTATATTTTTTTCGTCGTCAATGAATGTGTAAACACATTTCATTTTCAACAACCATATTGAAGTTATGCCAAGGCCTATAGCTCATACTAGTTTGCGTGTAGACATATTATGTCATGTTGTACTTTGACCCTCGCTTTTTTGTGTTAGCTAGTTGTCGACCTAGATAGCAGGTTTTGACAGGAAAAATGGTCCAACATTACAACTTGTAGCAGTGAGGGTCCCTCTGTAGTACTGACTATAAGAAGTGTACCATGTACTGGGAGGTATAGAGTAAACTGACAAGTGTTGTAGTGATCATGTTGAGTATACAGTATAGGGCTGTGTGATTATTACTATAATTGGGTATTGGCAATTATCAATTTTCATAAAGTAAAGAATCACGATTAATCGGCTGATTATGATATGTAATGGTAATTAAAAATCAAGGTAAGTTTTCAGCTAAAAAACACAGCATGTCAACATTGTCCGGGTCCAAACAAGCTCTTTTATAATTAATTATTTGCCCTGCTGTGGAGAATAGCCTTTCAGACTAAAAGGACAGCTAGAGAGCCTAGCAGTAGCTGGAGGGGTTGGTAGGGCCGGCTAACCAGCTGCCCCCTACCAGCTGCCTACGGCCCTACACCCATGGGTCAGCTGTTCCCAATTAATCGATTTTGGACAGCATCCCCATCACCCCACTTCAATTTGTCCGTTTACTCGATTAATCGGAAATAATCGGATAATCGCGCAGCCCTAATACAGTAGGAGACAAAAATGTTTCACATTCCGTTCCGTAGTAAGGCTGTAAAATGGTATTTTTTTACAGTAGTATTTATCGTTGCATTCACTATAGCGGTTTAAAAAAAAAAAAAAAGGTTAAGCTTTTCCGTCAATTCACAGATATTTTCTATCTAGAAACTCTCCCATAGCTATATATCAGCAAGCTAAGGCCTTGTATTGACCATTAAACGCTACGGGGATAGTGCAGTGCAAAAATGATCCACAAATTTTTAACTTGCTTCAATAAAGCAGAGTATAGGTTTTGGAAACACGGCTTAGCTTATACATAATCCATTGGTTTACCAATCTTGTTATCCTAGGAAATTTATTTGATTACCCACTTGAAAATTTTTTGTCCAATAGTCAAGTCATGAAGAAAATACTATATATATTTTGTGTTGGTATATCCAGTAAACTTGTGTGTGTGTGTGTGTGCACGTGTGTGCTGCAAGAATAGCACAAATAAATTATACCAAAATAATAAAAAGTAAAAATTATCTATCCTTGTGGCGGCATGAAGTTGAAACATTGTGATAAGAATTTAGATTCATTGTGGTTTCAATGATTAATACACAGCACACTGTTTCATTGAATGTCTCTCAGAAGTCTAGTTACTACTAGAGTCAACTTATCTGACTGAAGGTGTTTTGTTTTTTCCCTTTTTTTTTAACCCTTTCGTTCCGGATTCCGCTTAAAAGCGGGTGAAGACCGGTTGGCTTCTCCGAATTTAAAAAAATAGTTACTTTATAGCTAGACCCTTCAGATTGCATACACAGGTGCCCAATGCATTGGAAAAGCATTTAAAATAGCTTTCAGCCAGGACTGCTTCGACAGTACCTCACAGCAGTTGCGTTTATTTCTTCCTCGGCAAAAAAAACAAACATCGGTTTTCCGTCGAATTTTTTAAAAAGTTACCTTCTTCACAGCAGCTTCATTTATGGATCCAGTTTTGTAGAAGCAGCGAAAAATTGCTTGAGCCCAGTAGCCCTCCATAACACATTGAAACAACCGCTTCTTTGCCCACCAAGACTTTGCGGTTTGACTTACTGTCTTCTTTTTTTTTTATAAAATCGCCACTTCAACTGGGGGCCTCCCCGTTACGTACAGTCTTAGGTAATGCTTATTACATCATAGGAAAAAAGTGAGCGTGTCGTGTGATCCAGGTAACTATGCAAAAAAAAATTTTTTTTCGAAGTCAGTATGGAAAGATGGCGTCTACCAGTTACAGTTGCTGTGGAAGTTTTGACTTGCTTGATGCTGACTCTAGCGACTCAGGATCAAGCGGAGAGGAGGGAGACGACATCTAGGGCTATAGGAGGCCCTGTATCAGGGTTGGTGGACCAGACCCATCAACTCTGATACTGACAATTTATTTATAGCTATATTGAGATAGAGAAAGCTGTTTAGCTATATATATATATAATATATATATTTCATTGAGTTTTGAGGTTTGAAAGTGGGTTGTGGTTTGTTGAACAATTTCAAATTTTCAAAAAAATTTAATTTTTTTTTACCAGAATGTACTACTAGGACCAGATGTGTATGCAGTTACCAACCCGATTGTGAAGAGGACGCAGATGAGGCAACAGGAGCAGAGTCTTCCAGTGATGAAGGAGAAGATGCCGAACCTGGCGAAGTACACTCGGAGCCCCACCCCCTTCCCAAACAAAAATCCTGTATGAAACCGCATACAATACATCATAAAGTTGCAATTATATAGGATCATGAATAATTTGTTGTTTGTATTACAAATATCTTTGTTGTCTGTGTTGTGTATTGAAATTGTTTTGTAGTGGAGCTCGACACGTCCGATGGCATATGTTCCTTGCCAATTATTGACCACACACACAAACACACACATCACACACACACATATACACACATCACACACACACATCACACACACACACATCACACACACACACACCACACAGACTCATCATACACATCACACGCACGCACCACACACGCACATCATACACACATCACACATATCACACACACACACATACTATTCTTCCTTCCTATGACAAAGTTCCATCAAAATAAGCTGTGGAGTATTAACATTCATTTGAGTGGTGCAACTCTTTGAAAAAGTAAATAATTTATAATATGGAAATATCATCGTAATCGTGCGGGCTAATATGCTCTTGACCTTAATCATCCAAAAAAACTTCCTGGCAGTGTGTTGTCCCCACAAGTCACAAGCACAGTGTGGCCACTCCTTCCTAGCAAAAGACGAACAAAAAAATAGCAAGTATTACATAACTTAGTATTACTATTTGGGTGTTTTTGTGAATGTCTGTACGCTATGCCAATTGATAAATTTAATTTTCCGTGGTGTCCAGAAACTATGCCGGTTGATAATAGAACCGGAATGGTCTACAAGAGTTACAGGCGACTTGCTCTATATAACATTTATTTGTTTGTTTGTTGCTGTTACTGTTTATTTGTTGTGTGTAATGCACTTTGTCACTTCAAGTTTATATTGTTGCATGTGTGCTATTCTTCATAAAAAAAAATTCACTTTGATAAAAGATCAGCTTACTTCTGATTAATAAATTTTGTGTTTATTTGCTTTGTGTTCATGTTCTTTTATTTTTTCTTTTCTTTTTCCTTTTTTTTTTTTTTTTTTTTTCTTTCTTTTTTTTTCCCCTTTGTCTTTCGCTCTTTTGTATTGCATCAAATGACATTTAGTAGCATTTAAATTACTCAATTCTCCTATTGTTTTTGCAAATTTTTGTGCTCTCATCTTTTCCTTATCTCGTGGTGATTAGACCCGTATGATTTGTCAGAATTGAAGTTGTGTGTGGGGGAGTGATTGTGATAGTTGAGTTACTTTGTTCGTGGATTGGCACTTTTTTTTACAAAGTTATCTCATGTTATTCGCCAAATATACTTCATGCAAGTGTGGTATTGTTTACAGCCAATTTTTTTAATTTTTTTTTATTATCCTCAGAAACCGATTGGCTCATTATGGGCAGAAGGTGAGAAGTAAGTGGTGCTTTGATGAGGACTGCAGCTATGACAGAAACCAAAGTAGCTCGGGATGGTGACAGACAGCACATCAAGCGTGGCCCTGGATAGTGGCTTCATCAAACTCTTCAAAACTTTTTTAGACTTTTTATTATTATTAATTTTTTTACCACATAGCTAGCTAAAAGTGATCAGTATTACTGTCAAAGAATTCTATATATCATGTTATTAAGAAAACATTTGGAATACATATACAGTGGAACCTCTCTACAAAGGGACTCTGAAGAACAACTCGACTCTTAACAACAGCCAGCGTAAATGGACCACAGTGATCTACTACAATAAAAAATAAACTCTGAAAGCAGCCAAAACTCTCTACAAGGGTCAAAAGACTTGACCCCAAGCATGGCCTTTGTAGAGAGGTTTCACTGTAGTATACATAGTATCTATACACTGCATGCTGTGGTAAGACATCATCAAGAATACATAGGGTATACTCCAGCAACATGCCTAGTACACATAGTATGGTATATACCTGGTGTAAGGTAATGCACAGTACTCCAGTAATACAGTCTTACAAAATATACACACTGGTGACGTAAGTAAGATAAAAGTCACTGGAATATACTATGTGTATAACAAATGTGTATGACTTTTACATACACTGGTGTAATATATCCATTGCATGGTGTTGCTCGTTACAGAGTTCACTGTTAAATAATATTCAACTGTAAATGCATTTACGGAATATTTTGGTGTGTAATAATATACCCGGTATAGTTACCCTGGTATAGTAATAATAAATATTGTATACTAAGTGGCCAAAAACAGTATTTGTAACATCAGGAACTATGTGCAAGCAATCGTCCCATACACCATTTGAGGACTACCATGCAGCAGTTATAAGCAGCAAGTGAGCATGTGAAACCTCTGATAGTGAACTCTCTAAGTAAATTACCTCTGTATAGTGAACTTCCCCTACCCGCATTCCAATAGAAAATGTATGGCCCATCTCCCCCTCCTTAGGTCCCAAATTGTTCTCAGTTTAGAGGTTCTACTGTATCAATTTTTGCGCATGTCAGAGAACTCTTAGGATTTCATCTAACCCCAACATTAGTTTAGGTAATCACCTCCTACAATACTCATAAACTGTGCCATGCTGAGACCATGCATCACAGATCTTTGCCCCCCTCCCACTAATTATTGGCTTTTATGGATATAATGTTTGTGTCCTTTCTACAACATCATTCAATGAGCCAAAATATAGATGACAATAATTATTTTACATTACAACATGGCCATTGTTTGTTTACAAAAATATGTTGGTATTAGTCCTTCATGAAGAACCCAAAATCAGATATCCAGAATTTCCACTCATCAGAACACACATCCTGTAGTGATCCCACTCGTAACTGGTTGCTGCTGTACTGGAGTGATCCCAGATGCTGCCACTGTCGTGGAGTGATCCCAGATGCTGCCACTGTCGTGGAGTGATCCCAGATGCTGTCACTGTCCTGGAGTGATCCCAGATGCTGTCACTGTCGTGGAGTGATCCCAGATGCTGCCACTGTCGTGGAGTGATCCCAGATGCTGTCACTGTCCTGGAGTGATCCCAGATGCTGTCACTGTCCTGGAGTGATCCCAGATGCTGTCACTGTCGTGGAGTGATCCCAGATGCTGTCACTGTCCTGGAGTGATCCCAGATGCTGCCACTGTCGTGGAGTGATCCCAGATGCTGCCACTGTCCTGGAGTGATCCCAGATGCTGCCACTGTCCTGTAGTGATCCCAGATGCTGCCACTGTCCTGGAGTGATCCCAGATGCTGCCACTGTCGTGGAGTGATCCCAGATGCTGCCACTGTCGTGGAGTGATCCCAGATGCTGCCACTGTCCTGGAGTGATCCCGATGCTGCATGTCTGGAGTGATCACAGATGCTGCACTGTCCTGGAGTGAGCCAGATGATGTCACTGTCCTGGAGTGAATCCCAGATGCCGTCACTTCGTGAGTGATCCCAGGATGCGCCCACTGTCCTGGAGTGATCCAGATGCTGCCACTGTCGTGGAGTGATCCCAGATTCTGCCACTGTCGTGGAGTGATCCCAGATGCTGTCACTGTCCTGGAGTGATCCCAGATGCTGCCACTGTCGTGGAGTGATCCCAGATGCTGTCACTGTCCTGGAGTGATCCCAGATGCTGCCACTGTCCTGGAGTGATCCCAGATGCTGCCACTGTCCTGGAATGATCCCAGATGCTGCCACTGTCCTGGAATGATCCCAGATGCTGCCACTGTCCTGGAATGATCCCAGATGCTGCCACTGTCCTGCAATGATCCCAGATGCTGCCACTGTCCTGGAATGATCCCAGATGCTGCCACTGTCCTGGAATGATCCCAGATGCTGCCACTGTCCTGGAGTGATCCCAGATGCTGCCACTGTCCTGTAGTGATCCCAGATGCTGCCACTGTCCTGGAGTGATCCCAGATGCTGCCACTGTCGTGGAGTGATCCCAGATGCTGTCACTGTCCTGGTG
>WLWD01006230.1_pt1 | contig 33485 bp, 21 predicted proteins | sample 6712731 | NCBI WGS metagenome assembly WLWD01 (sample SAMN12718690, study PRJNA576275) | sponge metagenome | isolation source: marine sponge | host: Mycale hentscheli | place: New Zealand: South Island, Marlborough, Capsize Point | collected 2014-11-01
CCTGATTCACATGTATTGTCACAACGCTTAAAACAAAGCATATTCATAGGATATTGAGAATTTATTCTGCTATAAACATTCATACCTAAAACATCCTCTTTTTTCCCAAGAAGTTGTTCCTTGTACTTGACAAGGGCCTCATCGTCTTGGTCAAGGTCTTGGATTGTTTTCAAGTCAACCTTCTTGGGAGTCTTGTAGCCTGGAGTCACTTCTTCATCGTCCTGCAGACATGAAAAAAGCATAGAAACATCTTATTTAAGTTCCACTGTATGGTATTTGAAATAAGGAAGATGTTGAAAGTTATCTATTCTGTAACATTCCTCTTGGGAGTAACCAGATTCAGACTGCACTACCCCAACTATACTCACTAACCTTCTGCTAGTAGATCCAAACGTACCCACCTAACCAATCTATTCAGCTTTGCCTCCTACATGTTCTAATTATTCTCTCATATACAAAGATATTGATTAAAGCGGAGTTCAAACCAATAGCCTCTCAAAATATGCCAATATTGGTACCCCTTTTAAATATACAGAACTGAGTAAACTACATCTATTATACAATCTGTTTCCATGCTATAATTTATATAATTCTATCTTGACTGCAGCAAAATGCTATACTCTTCTATACAATTTTATTAGATCACAGCAAAGGTTATCTACCATTTTTTTTGGAGGTTTCATGTAAAAACCTCAAGGAAGTTATCATACACAACACAAACAACATGTGCTTCAATAGACCAGGACAGGACCCGGAATAGAGTATGCAAATATCGTCATTCACTAACAACTGTAGTATTACAAATTACCTGACAAGCTGTCAGAAATTCTTAAAGAACACCTACCTCCACTCCTCCACAAGCACCGGCTTGGGCCTCTTCCTCAGACATACTGACACTGAAGTATCTAAGAATAAAAATACTCTGGCTATAACACAGCCTAAAGCACACCTACGGCAAGCGGCGCTTATACCAATTTATTGTACGCCAGTTCCCCGAGTCGCGGTGGACCTATTTCTCACTCACTAACCTCGAAAAAGGAGTGACTTCTCCCCCAGACGATTATGAATCACCTAATAGGTATTACTTCAGTCAGCAACCTCAACCAGCAATACAAATCGGCACTGCTGATTCCCAAAAGAGGGCATACGTACTCAGTAAGCATGCGCAGATTATACGTTATTTTTATAACAACTCTTTTTGGGCTTTGCGGGCAGGGCTGCTTGTCAACTCTCTCTCTCCCTCACTCTCTCTCTCTCTCTGCTTCCTCGGGCCGCCGGGCCCGCCTCGCCTGGTGGTGGTGGTGGTGGTGAGCTCTATTTGCGTATGTACTCAGAAGTGGGAGGAGCTTGTAGGTGGATTTGGAAGAAAGAATTTGCGTAGCTTCCGGTGTGTGACGCGGTATGTAAATCAGTAACATATTTTAGCAAAGAATTTGAAGGTAAAGGGGTTCGATGGCAGAATCTAGCAGGAAGGGTGCAAGAACTCTTCCGTCTCGGACGAGTAGCTTCGCTATAGGCCATCCCCGTGGGAGTCAAAATCAAGCTGAGAATCTCATGTCTAGTTCCAGGGATGGAAGTTCTAGAGGGACTAGCCTCTCTCATAAAAAGCATATTAAGTCTTCTCCTGTGTACGCTAGGGTAAGAACCAGTTAATATCTTCTAGATGAAGTTGGCAGAGTTAGCTAAAATGGAAATGTACTGACTGGCCCAGAATCAGTGCAATTCAATGGAATTATTGATCATGTGAAATGAGAACTGCAAATGTCTTGGCTATATTCTACTACAGCTATGATAATGGTGAAATTGTTCATTCTAGACAGACAATGTTCTTATTTGTTGAATTAGTAATTCACTTATATTAATAGATGCAGAGTTTAGTTCAGCGAATGCTGCATTCTGATCATGGAGTTCCCATTAAGAATCACAAGAAAAACTTCATATCAAGTGTCCCATCAGCTTTTACTGGTACAGTGCTACAATCGTAGAGAAATATTAGATTGATGTATGATATAAACTTTGCATATCCACCTAAATATATGTACAAGAAAACAATTAAGAAAAGCAAGTAGTAAGCCATAGCCTTTTATTACAATAGAATGTCAGTTATCCAAACTTCAATTATCCAAACATTTCATTTAACCAAACACCCTAAATGTAATAATAGCATGTGTAAATTCAAAGAATTGCTTGACCATGCCCCTTCATAGGGTTTTTTATAATACAATACAATTTCTATGGTGTTCAGTTATCCGGACATCTCTCGGTCCCACCGTGTTCGGATAACTGACAATCTATTGTATTTGTGCGACGTGATCACCAATAGTTACTGCATTGTTTAGTGTGTGTGTGTGTGTGTGTGTGTTTCTATTAATCCTCAGGTTCTGATATTGTGAATTGGCTGATGAAGAATTTGTCAACTCAGTCTAAAGGTGATTAGTTGTTCATTTATGCATTTGCAATTAGTATATTGCTGGGTTTGGAATACAAATGTACAATGTGAATTGTGGCAGCTGCATGCACATGTGTCCCCTCCCCATTGTTAACCCATTTGTTGGCAGATTGTCTGTCAGTGATGTTGGTATGAACCTTTACATCTGAACACTTTATTTTAACTTGGAGAATAACAGAGTCCAATGAGTGCTAGCCTATATTATAACACATTCATTTTCTTCACTATACTCTCAGTTGTCTTCAAAGCATGTGAGACACTACAAAATGGTGGGAAATGTTGAGAGGCATTTGTTGTTGGAGCTATGAAAGGCATGAAATAGTGATTACAAAATTTTTCAGCAAGTTGCTGTTTACTGGGTAGTTATTAATGCATGAAGCTTTGCATAGCTGTGTTCAATAGTTCATGATGTTTGGAACAATAAATTATAAAGCTATGTTTGTGTGTGTGTGTGTCCTCATGACACAACTAAGTTGACTCCGATAGTGCTTTCATTTGGTGATACGTAGTAAAGCATTTGTGTGCCAGAAGTTGTGGATCAAGGAAGTCTGATGTTTTCATTGTCTTGTATTAAAGTCATTTGGATTAAAAATAAACCATTATGTTTAAGTCTGGTTTGTTATATTTCAATATAGCAATCTACAGGTGTAGATATGCAGCGACTCTGATCATCCTTAACACTTCAATGCTTAGCAATGTGAACATAATATGTTATGTTTTATTTAGTGGAACTATTTTTTCTTTAAAAATATTACCAGCATCATTTGTATTTTACAGTAGTAAGTTACTGCATTTTTCACAAATTTAATTTTCCTTGTACTTTGTCACCTTTTGTGTAGCTGAAGCTATTCACCTGGCCAACCTTCTGTGTCGTCAGGGGTTCTTTTTTGCAGTGGAGTGCAATAATCCAATTGTGACTGTGAGGGATGATGGCACTCTCTATCGCTTTCAGGTATATATATATATTGTACATTGGATATTTCTCCTTGAGTATTTCAATCTGCATCTTGTGAGTGTCTCCGTTATTGAACACTTCATATTGAACTTTCGATTGTCCGGCTTAGTTTTGGACAACTGTATTTTTAAATGTATGTCAGATTTATCTCTCTGAAAGATGAGGCTTTGAAGCACACCAGTTTTACTGTTTAGGAAAATATATCCAATACACAGTAAACAATTTATTACACTCGTTGTACAATATGGGGAGGACATTTCATCCTCACCCTTTTAACTTCCACGTGCTCTTGAAATATTTCCCCATTAGTACACTGACTCGTGCAATGTAGAACTTCAGTTACCCAAACTTCAATTATCTAAATACTTCAGTTAACCGAAAACCCCAAATTTTTTAATAGCACATGCAGTGCAGACACAAAAAATTACTTGGCCACACCCCTTCAGTAAGGCTTTATAGTACATGTTCTATTGTGTTCAGTTATCTGAACATTTTAGTGAACACCTTTTGGTCCCAACATGTTCAGATAGCTGAAGTCCTACTGTATATATTATTAACCCTCAGCGTGCATGCACGAGAGGGTTATAGTAGTCATTCTGTCTGTTTGTCTGTCTGTCTGTCACGCTCTGATTTTGGAGATTACTGACAATTAACCGTTGATTTAGGTATGAACTTTCTCAGGATGAAGATTTAGGACCTTTCATTGTGCTACTTTTTTATGTTTCGGGATAATTGTTGAGAAAACACGAATCTTTCAGCTCCGCATAGGTACCAGCTTTTATGGGTAACGCCCCCTAGTGTTATGTCATAATCACATGAGCAAATAACATCTTGCAGCCAGCGGTGTAGTTTGCTTTATGCTCAGGGAAATTTACGGAGTTGAAAGAAGTGAAGTTTTACGTTGAAAATGTATACTGGTGAGTGTTTCTGGCCTGTTTAGCTTCTTCTCTTATGAAGACTGCGTTTCCATGTACCATTTTCATTGCTCGAGCTATATTGATGCCTCATTAAAAAGCTAACAGATAATTGCTTGTTCTTGTGGAAGGAGATTATATTGTAATAGTAGTGTTTAATAGCACTGAGGGTTCGCACCTTTGGTGCTTCAGAGTTTCACAAGTAGATGGCTGTTTCTACAAAGGCTTACTTTTGATTATTGTGAAGTGTGCAAGGACTCAATACTAAGCACACACTACTGGGAATTTACAACTACTGTTATGTCAGGTGTATCACTGTTAGGGCTGGTGTAAATAATACACAGGGCTGTGGTTACACACTTGCTGGTATAAATAATACACTGATTTACAGCTTGTGAACACTTCACTGGTTGCATAAAATTCCATTATTACTACTCCTTCATTATATAAATAAATTTTTTTTAAACTTTAACTTAAATTAGTAGTACAGTATATTTGGTATTGTATAAATCCACAACAGATGTTTAGACTTTGACAAGTCTTCTTCAGTGATTTTGTTACGTTCAAAACGTTTCCTTCAGGGTGAATACTTTTCCTTTAAAATCTTTTTTTTTTTTTTTTTTTTTTTTCCCTTAAGGGTAAAAAACAACAACACTTTTATTCACTTCTATAGTGAAAATTAGTAAGAACTAAATAATAAAATAAAAATAAAAGATGAAAGTAAATTTGATGATAATGATAATAATAATAGTATGTCACGTATATTGCATATTCAAAAATGTATGGGGAAAATCGCTGTTCAATTGAAATTTTGAAATTGCACAGGGAAAGTGAAATAGCACAAACTAGAAATAGCATGGAAACTAAGTGAAATACCATGGTAGCCAAGTGAAATAGTACCGGTAAGTGTGCATGCGTGCAGCTCTAGCCTTGGAAACATCAGTTCGAGTAGTTTTAAGTTGGAGTCTTTGTCATTCTTTAGCGCAAAAGTTCTACCTGTAATAGACTGAATTTTTTTCAATAGATTAGGAGGAATCATAAGTTGAAAACGAATTGTCAGAGGAAGCTAATCCTGAAACAGAGATTGTGAGTGAGCGATACAGTGTAGCTACAGTGCAAATGAAGCTGGCCTACTATTAATGAGTGAGTCACGAGTAACATAATAATAATTATAATAATATAGATGTGAATAATAGAGAAACAAAACAATTAGAGACAGGTGAATTGCAATGAAGTTGGTACTTAGAGAAATTTAACCACTCCTTCAAGGTGGTTTGGGGAATGGAGGGTGAAGCCCCTCATCATTGGGTGTATTAGTATGGTGGCACATCACTAATAATGCTAGGACTATTCAACAAGGAGGGGCTTTAAATTATATAGTTGTGATATGTTTTTTTAGACACCTTACTTCTGGCCATCTCAAGATCCCAATGTATCTGATTATGAATACGGTATGTTCATAACAGAATAACTACATATGCAAGTGTATTATAAGTGGTGCATGTGCACTGGTAATGAATGTTTGAGGTTTAATTAGCAGGGTGGAGTAATTATTGGTGTAAAGTGGTTTCTAAGTTTGTTGATTGAGTGTAGCCTTTGTAGGATACACTTGATTATATGTACTTACTAATCTGTGTGTGTGTGTGTGTGTGTATGTGTGCTGTATTGTGTGTGTGCTGTGTTGTATGTGTGTGCTGTGTGTTGTGTGTGTGTGTGCTGTGTTGTATGTGTTATGTAAATGTCACATGTGGGTAATAGATGATTGAGTAGATTACAATAAGCACGTCCACATAAGGTAAATTATAGTAGCTTGGTGAAGCCATATGTCATAGGTGTTCTATTGTCAGACTAAAGTGTCTTGTTTGAAAAGATAGTAATGGCAGATGTTTACATGCATAGTTATTATTTTTTTCCCTGTAGGTAGACAGTCTGTGACAGACTGATAGAATATTGTTACGTACTCAAGTTGAGTGAAGTACTTTGCTCAATTTTGAAACAACTTATGTCACATGGCTGTTAGAGCATTAGAACAATGATGCCCATTAGGACGGGGTGTGGAACTAAGGTGTGCATTATTAAATGCAAACTTACTTGTGGGTGCAGGACTAAATATCCACAGCTGGTCCTTGTCTTATTATTTAAAGTTGTAAGTGACCTTCCTGCAGGAGTATATAATAAATTAAATATTAAACTAATTGCTTGCTGGTATTCTTTATTCCACAGAGTAACTAAATTAAATGACTTCAAGTTCTATATGGGATTTTTTTCCTCCTGTAATCTGTGAGGTTTTATTACTTTGTTTTGCTTAAAATAAAGTATTAAAAAAAAATTTTTCAACAATATGTTGAAGGTATTTTTTGTAACAGTTACAAGGAAGTTTTTGATTTTATGAACGATTCTGTAGGGAGGGCATGGAGTATAAATACAAGACACAAAATATCACCTTGAGAGTGTGCTGAAAGACTGGCTATCGTCAAGTCAACCACGCAAGAAGTAGCTGAAGTGCCTGTAAAACAAACGGTCTAATATTGCCATGTCTATCTTTAGGCTTTGTTGCATGGAATGTATGTTGTGGACTTCATCTGCATATAGTTAATATGACTCAAGTTTGACATGGTCTACCCTGTTTATAGTAAGTCTTTCATAAAATGGTCAATCAATTTGGAGGCCTGTTTACTGCTGATTGAACAGGCATGAGTGTAACTTAATTCGAGTATGGAAGCATGTGGTTTCCTATAGACTTTCACTTTCCTGCCAATTTTGAAGTTTTTTTTTTGGGCCTATTCAACATGAGCTTTGAATGGTAAGCAACCTCTGGTGTGTGTGTATATTGCTGCTTCCATTCAAAAGCCAAGGCAGATTATTTAATGGAGAACTGACAATCCATGTCAGCTTTTATCTGTTTTGTTCAATGACAAATATTTTTTTACTGTTGATAGACTTCAGTGCTTGTGCTCTCAAAGAACGTGTAATATCCTTGTACATAATTTGTAAACATATTGATGTGAAATACACTCAGCAAGTACGTATGTATGTCCAATATTATACTTGCATAACTCACATGCTTTGAGTTTTGGTGAGGATTAGTGTTGTTTATTCAGTATCTCTAGCTCTCTAGTCTTATGGTAGCTACAAGTATAACACTTAGACTACTTTTTAACCCTCAGCGCACATGCACGAGAGGGTCATAGTAGTCGTCCTGTCTGTCCGCCTGTCACGCTCTGATTTTGGAGATTACTGACAATTAACTGTTGATTTATGTATACTTCCTCAGAATGATGGTTTAAGACCTTTTATTGTGCTACTTTTTCGAATTTCGGGCTGAATTTTGAGAAAAAGCAAGCTGTCAGCTCCGCATAGGTTCAAGCTTATATAGGTGGCACCCCCCTATCGTCACATTGCAATCACGTGAGCAAATAATTTCTTTCTGCCCGTAGTAATTTTTGCTTTGTGTTGAAAAGTTAATGAGTGCTGGATTTTTTGAGTTTTGCGTTGAAACTATGTACCGGTGAGAGTCTCGTGCATGTTTAGCTACTTCTTTTAGACAGCAATTAGCTACATCTAACTGTTTTCATTGCTTGAGCCGTTGATACCTGATTAGAAATAGCCAAATACATTATTTTTTCGGTCCAAGAAATGATTTTGTTATAGCTTGTATAGTAGCTGAGGGTTTGCACCTTTGGTGCTTCAATTTTCCTGCACTTGTTATTTGTAACTTGATCCTGGCAAGCTGTTTTCATACTGATGTGATTTATACACTGCAAAGATTTTTCTTTTTAGTGGGAGCAACCTTAATACACTTGTATGTCGGACGACGGTGGTGTGTATTCGTCATTAGCTGAGTTGGGTTGGTAAAGTGTTGCCACAAACTTAATGGGTAAAGCATCTTCACATTCAGTAGAAAGCAATTAAGGAAATGACGACTATTGTAGCTAAAAGCAGGTGAAATTGGTGAGGAAATGATGGCAAAAGGTTAAAAAAGGGAAGGCTTGGTTTCACAAAGCCTGTGTCCACAATTATGGATAGATGGACAGAGAGACTGAGAAGCAGGAGAGATACGTAGACAAAGGAGAAGGGAATCCATGTGGAGAGGAAACTTTTGTAACTAAATCAAGTGGTAGAAGATAAGAAAGGATGAAGATACCTTATGCTACAGCATTTCTAATATACAAAGTTACTAAGCGCTGCTGTGCGACGGGGAGTTGCTAGTAACGATTCAATAGCAAAACAAGTGGCAATGGAGTATTCTGTTGATGTAAAGGGAGAATAATGTGTTGAGTACATAATAAAATTTGCTTCAGTATCAAGTGTCTGTCTTTCCACAATTATTATCTGTGTGTAAGTAATTAAAAGGAAAAAAAATAGTGATGAGGTTATTGAATATGAAGATTATATTTTATTTAAATAGTTGGGAGTATTTTATCAGAATGCTTGGCACCAGTACATTGTGGGATGAGCTGAGATGGAAGTGAGGAAATTTGTTAAATTTGGCAAATGATAGTTATAATACCACATGTTTTAAGGAAGAAGCAATAGCTAATTCTAGAGACTTACTAACTAGAAAATAAACTATACACAACACACTTTCATGTACTATTCTGTTAGCAATCTGAGCGTAAGTACTTAGTCTTTGGGTCATATATATAAGCATTAGCTAAGGAAGAGGCAAGACATTAACCAATTGTCTTAGTACACTACCTTAAGTTTGGTTTGTTTGTAAGATGGAGATGTCTCATTTTTCTTTACTAGGATAAATTCCTATCAAACTATTTTTTGTTGTGAGCTCTCACTCTGGTTAAATTTTCTTGTTCTTTTAATTTGTGTCCTTCCATTTTTCTTTTCTTTCCAGGGGTGTACTTGGTGAAGCAAGTGCTACGAAGTAAAGATAGGATCAATCTACTTGACTATGAACTCAAGAATTTACATAAGCTGAAGCTGAGATTAGCCAGAGAATGGAGAACTATTTCTGCCAAAGCTGAAGAAAACGTTAAGTATGTACATTCTGTGAATATGTATTGTACTATAGTCTATTATTGAACTATTTGGGATTGCAGGTGCCAGTACCACCAAGATTAAACTTGCTACTTGTCAGGAAAAAGGCTTATCACTTAATCTCTGCATGAATTTAAAGCTCACCCACTCAGTGTATAAGGCTATAATAAATAAAAGATCTAAGTAAAAATCTGCTAGTGTCACACAAATTTAAACTTACATGACTTTATTGCAAAATAGTTTAAACTGAATTTTCAGTTTTTTTATGGGTTAATTTGTTTGAAGTTAGTGAAATGGTTCCTTTAAATTAGATACACTGCTCAAACTTCAGTCCAAATCTATTTTTCATATTAGTGATGTTATTTTGCCAGATTTGGCTGGAGGGGGAGGAGGGGTGACCCTAGTATGGATTTTGGTTTTTATTTTTGTAAATTTTAAATATTGGTATCATATTGTAATGGTTTCCTTTTAGGGTATACAGTGAACAGAAGCGAGTAGCAAGGGCTATACTGGCAAGTCAGGAAGAAGCATTCTGGAGAATTCACAGACCTCGTGTAAGTGGATGCTAAGTGCTTGCAGTTTTCATTTTTCAACTGTGTTCAGGTGTGTGCATCTAATATAATTACCTTAGTCTGCAATAAGAAAAACTTATAATACAGAGAATATTTTATTTTTTGGCGGGAAGATTACAGTATTGGTTTGGAATTTGACAGGTGTTCTTAGTTGAAATGTTCCATGTGCCTCGACCCCTTTCAAGTCAACCTTTCTTTTTATATTATTGATTAGACGTGCTCGGAGTGAACAATAATTGAGAGGTAGGCACAGGAAAACACACTGTGAAGTCAACCCAACCTAGCTAAGTGCTCAACTACAGTCACCCACTAAACAAAGAGGAATTATGTTTAAGCACTATAATTAAAGATATGTAAGTAGTAGCAAGTAGAACAACAATAGAACAGCAACTGAACTGAGGGCCCTAACCTGACCCTTTTATAGGCCAGGCTATGGGCCCAGGTGTGAATAAGTGTTTAGTCTGATGGCCTGAACAATTATATTTTTATAGCCACGTGCATGCAAAACATAGCTAGAACAATGTTGACACAATATTTACTACATTTAAATTGCTAAATTTATGACTTTTTTTTCCCCATTTAATGGTGATGATGAGTCTCTTATCAGTCTTTTAACCTCTCCATACAATCAGGGAAGCCTCTTCATTGTCCCTTTACTATCACGTATTTCTAAGAGGCCAGGTAGTTGTTTTCTTCATTTTCCCATGTGTGCTTCATTGTAGCCTGGTGACAGCAGTGCTCAGGATTCAGCTCTCACCCGTCATGGCACAGATCGACTGGACTACCCTTCTGCTGACAAAATGACTAGAGAAGAATTGATAGAAGAGCGAAACTTACTTAGGCGAATGCTCAAGAAACCCACTAGCAAAGTTTCCACAGCCATTGAAAGGTAAATTAATGGACATGTGTCGATCTTTGCTTGTATTATTTACTTTATATATTAATTAATTAATTTTTTTGCCAGGATGATGCATGGCATGAAAACGTATGCAGAGTTTGACCCTATGATTACGCCTCCGGAGCCAAGTAATCCCTGGATTACTGGAGACATGACCATGTGGGAGTTGGACAAATCCCTGTGAGCGGAGTGGGGAGGGAAGGAGTGGAGTGGGGAGGGAAGGAGTGGAGTGGATAGGGAAGGATTAGAGTGGGGAGGGAAGGAGTGGAGTGGGGAGGGAAAGTGGGGAGGGAAGTGGATAGGGAAGGAGTAGAGTGGGGAGGGAATGTGGAGTAGTGGAGAGGGGGGGGGAAGGAGTGTCAGTGGAGAGGGAAGGAGTCGAGTGGGCGTGGGGAGGGAAGGAGTGCAGTGGAGAGGGAAGGAGTAGTAGAGTGGGGAGGGAAGAGTGGGGAGGAAAGGGAAAATGGAGTGCAGTGGAGAGGAGGAGAAGGAGTAGAGTGGGGAGGGAAGGAGTGGGGTGGGGAGGGAAGGAGTGGAGTGGGGGAGGGAAGGAGTAGAGTGTGGGAGGGAAGGAGTGGAGTAGTTAATTATTGTAGTGAGTGAGTTTCTGAACACTGTGTATAGAAGTGTTTGTAAGCTCGAGCTGATGGTTATTGGTACATTTGAAAGTGTAACAACTCCCCTTTAAGGCTAAGTGACATATGTTCAAAATCGCAATAGTGTTGGTATAGATATTGGTGACTTTGAAGTCTTATGTTTTCTTGCAATATACAAGTGAAAATATAAAGTCAATTTCCCTACCAGTCTGCGTAACTTCAGTTTCACTGCTCCAGTGACAACAACATGAATGTGTGTGTACTCGTGTGTGTGTGTGTGCATGTGTGTGTGTGTGTGTTGTAGTGTAGAGATTCCCACTGAGAGACAGGTAACAAAGTGGAGTTGTTCTTTGTATGACCTACTCCATGATGTGACTGGAAGGTTTAAGTTTGAGGCACATTGCAAGAGTCAGTACAACTTGGAGAATGTAAAGTTCTGGCAAGCTTGCAATGACCTCCAGACCATTCCTCTTCATGCTGTCAGTGGCTCTGTGCAGCTCATATACGAGTGAGATGGGAGAGATTATCTATGGATGGTATATTGTGTATTTTAGTACCTATTGTAGCTGTACAGTGTATGTATCTGATTACAGTGTGTCCATTTTCTAAACACATACTAACTAGTGGTGTGCTTGAACACAAATGGCGAGCGAGCCTTAAACTACACTATTGTTAAATTTGATTTTAACAACTAACACTCAAGCTATTAAAATAAAGTCGAGTTTTTAAATTATGTACGTATGAGGTAAAGGGGTTTCAATGTCATAGTAACCGCTCCCGCAACAGTTTGAATTGAAAAAAGAAGCAACAAAATCAAATCACGTTATTTAAAATTTTCTTTGTGATATTCTTAATAGTAGTTGTAACGCACAATACTTTCACACAACTGAACATACCTACGCAAGACTTGCCTTTGTGGTTCGTCTAGTGGACAATGCATTTTTAAGTAAATACTATTGAGTAGGGCTTATAACTGTGACAAATAGCGCATTAACTTACCACCTCCACTAACTCGAATAGAAATGGAGCTCCCATGCGATTTTGAGTTTTAACTGCACCCGCAAAACAATTCAAAGCCGTAAACAATTCAATTTCTAAGGTGATACGGGTAATGGTCGCTAAACCGGAGGATTCTGTTTAGTGAAGTTTGGGACGGGGTTGAACGCGGAGCGAACACAAAAATACGAAGGGTCAAAGTACAAAATGACATACGTACATCCATATATATAAATAAATAAACAAACATCCCCGATTTTTTTTCATTTTTACCCCTGTAAGTGTCTCGCTCGCTCGCCAACTAGTGTTGTGATTGAGCACAAAATGGCGAGTGAGCCTGCTAAGTTATGTTACGTTAAACTAGGGTATTACAGGCGTTCTTACCTTAACTTAAAAAAAAAGTGGTAGATTCTGTAGCATCTAATTTTAAAGCAATTCTGATTGTCTGAATTACCAGTAACTTGTGTCAACATGCACTAAGCTATACACAAAATGCAAACAGCTAGAGTTAAAAAGTTTTTTTTTTAGCTAACAAATACAGAACTACGTACTCCACCTCAGTTTTTCCAAGTAGTGGTAGCTATATTAAGGAATTCTGACTATCTGAATTACCCCTTGACAACCAAACCAACAAACACTCAGCTACTATAGTATGTCCAAGTTGAGTTGGCAAGACCGCAAATGTGGAATGCATTTAGTACTTAATCGGAAGCAATTTAGTCATGTGAATTCAAGATTAAGCACGCAAACGTCAACGTAGCACGCGAAAAAGGGGCAGTAACGCAGATGCGCATTAATTCTGTAACTATTGTGAGTGAAAGAAATTTAGTGAAGTTTATGGAGTTTTTCGGGCGCAGTACAGCTCATCTCGTCTGTTTTCAACTATATTTATGTTTCTTATGCGCAGATAATGTACAGAAGATGGAAAACTCAAACTGGTGAGGCGTTCTTCTAAAGATACAAGATTAAAAAGCAGTCGATTCTACCTACTGTGTCCCAAGAAATATTCTGATATTCACAGGATTCAGCAGTACAGCACTGTTAACTTGTAGCTAAAGTTATTAGACTTTCTTGTTGAATAAAATTATCAATTGTTTCATTTATTTATAATATATATATATATATATATATGAAAATTGATGAGATGATAGAATTTAAGTAGTACACATATACAAAATATAGTTGTGATCCGAGTTGAAGGTGGAGTGCAGCCTGAGTTTGTCCTAATCAACGGCATCTAGTAATGAAGAAAAAGGAATTGGCATAAACACAGCTTTTTGACAAGCACACAAATTAAATATAACCAAAAAGCTTAAGTGTGGCTGTATCACAAGTTGCTAGCTAAATGATAGCTATATCACTCTGAAATGTGTTGGCTATATGGCATTTGTTATTGAACAGGTAGACAAATAAACTTACCTACATCCTATCATGTGGTCCTATACCCTCTGCGACAACAGGACACTCCGACTATCCTGTTTCCACACTAGCAACCTAAGCTAATCGTGATACAAAGCTAGAAACGCAGCAATCCGAGAAGAAGCTGCCCATTATTTACAAATTTTTAATGAAGACAGTCCGTGTGATAAATTGAACCGTACCGCGTGACTAAAAGAGGGCGCGTTTTGAGCGGGAAACCGGTGGGTTTTTTCTATTCCCATAGACTTTTGTATCGAGTTTTGGAATAGCACTTTCTCTCCGGTTTTGGAGTATACTGAGAGAATATTTTTAACCGCTTTGGCTCGAGCTTTCTAATGGTGCAAACCCTGGATGCGTAGCTGCTTCTGTTCAAAAGTTATTCAAGTTTTTTTCTGGCCAACTCAACTTGGACATACTATAAGATGTTTTAGAATTTACATCTGGTAAAGGGTTTCAATTCCATTGTGACTTGAAAAAAGAAAGCATTTCTAGGGAAATTTCGTTTAGTTGAGCCTAACCCTAAAATAAGGCTTGCTCATTGCTGTAGTAGTTCCAGAAGAAACTGGGAGCAAGCCCCAAAAAGCTGTATTTTGGGGAGAAAAAAGGGCCCACACGTGTTGGCATACGTACAATCCATACATTATCGAACACATATCCAATTTTCAATTGACCACCCCTAATACTGTCTCACTTGCCAATTAGTGGACATTAGCATTTATTTTATATGCAATAACATCCATCACTTAACAATTGTTTTGTGTGAGCAATCACAGATGTGTTAATAAACTTCCCTAGACATTTTTCAGGTCTGCACTGAATATTTATTTCAAACCCATTACTAGAGCATTGCATTTCCTTTCGTGGTCATTTTCACTATGGATTCAATGTTTCAATGTGTGTGTGGGTGTGTGTGTGTGTGTTGTAGTGAGTTTTTGCAGAAGAATGCTCCTAGTGAGGTGAATCTGAGTGCTACTGCCATGGATGAGGTGCACAAAGATTTGAAAAACCCTTCGAGATACTCATTCACTGTTGCCAAGGTTAGGTTTGAATTATTTATATAAATTACATCACTGTCTTGTGATCACTTGGTAGTACAATAGATCTCTTATTCAGGCACCATGGGACCCGGCGGTGCCCGCAAATGCCCGTAATTTAGAAGGCTACGTATGTTCTCCAGAAGGAAAATAGCAATGTTGAGCATTGCTGCATAACCCATTAATTGCGGACCTTCTCTAGATCTTCAAACCCCACCTCCTTTATAATGAAACACTTTTTGCAAGTCACTAGAAGATATGTGAAATGTAAATCTCCCGCATATACCAAATGCCTGCAACTGTAGACTGTAGAACTTGGACTATTTCAGAAACTAACCTTTGTGATTTTCTTTCTTTTTAGCTTCTCCAGTGTTAACACTTTCCTCTTCCTACCACGCTTAGTCGCTTTAGTCATTCAGCTGCAAGTTTCAAATTTACATACGTACGTATTCTGTAGCCCCACCTCAAATACTTAAACTTTCCTCAAGAAGTGTTGATCGAGGTGCTCGTATCTTTGGGGTCCGGATAAGCGACGTTCAACAGTACCAGTATAAGTCACACTCTAAATCAAGCACATTCTAATGACGTACATGTATGCAACGGTTAAGGAAATAATGGCTAAAGCGGATGAACTGAATTATGAAGAATACAGTGAACTTTCCAAAGTTCAGTGAGATTGCTCCATTTTAATTAAGCTTTGTTGAGGGACAGACACTAGCAAGTCACAGAAAGTTCAGAATTTTTTTTTGCATCTTCATAGTACTATCCTTAGATCCATCCAGGGCATCTGAAATACTGCATTTCTTAATTAAATGCCTTGATAATTATTCCTGAATTAAGTTCATTCCAGGCCTGGAAAAATCTACATATTTGCACCAGGCAATAAGAGATAGCAAGTTTCAACTTTTGGTACATGCATGATCAGTAGTCCATGGCATCCTTTTAAACCATGAACTTTTAATGGCTGTGTAACCGAAAGAAAGACTTAAGAAGCTAGGAAGATGCTCTCTACACTCTGGAATAAACCTCCATGGGTCTGAACTTGAGAGAATTGCTGAAATGTTAGTCCATCTTTCAGCCTGATCATCTCTAATAACTTATTAGAGATGAGCAGGCTGAAAGTTAGTAGCTTTCATGGCTTCATTAAGTGCACTTCAAGGCTCTATTGCTTCTAGAAGAGAAAGAAAATAGGTGTTGAGCTGAAAACCTAAGTTGTGCTGAAACTTTATCAAAATTATTTAAAGAAGGAAAGATTAATAATAATAATAATAATAATAATAATAATAATAATAGTAATGTAGTATGTAAGTGGAGCATTCTGGCCACTGCAATTTGTTGTATCTCCTTAGTCTACTGTTACAGTCATTTGAAAGCTACGAGAGAAAGTATGCTTTCATGGATCTTCTAGTATATCCCTTGCAAAGAAATGTTTGATTTTTAACGGAGGCACTGTTTGAGTACATGTATATAATTAAAAAACAACAACAACTATATGTGAGCACTTTCTAAGTGTACAGGCACCCCCTGGTCCCAAGGTGCCCAGATAAGAGAGGACTGTTGTATCTCATATGTCCATGTGTATATGCTACTTATATTTGTATTGGATACATGTATCAATTGTATAATTAAGTTGTACACTATATCCTAAAATATGTATTCTATTGTATGTCAGAAGTTGTATTTTGTGTGTTTCAGGAAGAGATATACAAGTTGATAGAGAACGACATCTACCCACGCTTTCTTAAATCGGATGAATTTAAAAGCATGTTAAAGAAAGCCAAAGAAGCCAAGGCAGCTGGTAAAGGATTCTTTGCTAAACTGCAAAAGAAGAAATTGGACAGTGGTGTGCTGGATGCCACAGAGATCAGCCCCTGTCTTCCCCATCGGTTTGCAAGGAGCAAGGTGAATTTAACACTTTGAGAACCCTGGTATTAATTATGCCAGGGATTTTTAGACCTATTTTAACAGGGCATTTTGCCCCTCTCACGATTAAACCGTCCTTCATGACTACATTTTCCACCAAATTTTTGTTAATTTCATGGAAATGATGGAAACCCCTGAAATTTTTTAAATGTTCATTTGACCTTTCTAGATTTATGTAATAATCCTTTTATTGTGCGCTAATAAACTTTTCTTATCTCAAGTATAAGTGGGTCAGTGAATCACACGAGGTTTTTATTGGAGTGCTGTACGCCTGCTTGGTGTGGTTATTGGCTGGGCTACATTCTGCTATTTTAACCTTATGTACAGGCATTCAGGAACAGTTGTGCTGAATGCAGTAGTATTGTATGCTATCACATGAATATGGCAATAGTTGTGCAGTAGAGCTCACTAGTACAACTTCTATTAGTAAAGGCATAATACAAAGTAGGAACGTCTCAGTAAGATGAGACATAGACGGTTTTGATCCCTAAATTCACCTCTATTTCTTATTATTCATTATAATTACATACAGTGTAATTAGCAAGTGAGTAAAATTAAGTGAGATGCTAGTGGGATGTACAAATTTGAGCCACTGGTGCATATGTAGTATGGATGATGTATGACATGTTAATATCACATGTGATGAAGTAATTAAATAGACTACTGTTCATTTAAGATGTTTAGGCTTTGCAAAGCAAGTTTAACCTTGGTGCAACCCTAAACACTTGAAGTTTTTTTTACTTTGTCAACTGCTGACTGTAATGTGTTGTAGATGATTGTAGTTATCTTACAGAGCTAGTAAACCAAGACACTCCAGCATACCATTAAAAGATGAATACACTTGAACCTCTGGGAGCTGTTCAATAGGAATACACTCTGACTTCATTGTACTGACCTTGAGTTTCAATAAATATAGTAGAATTATTGTTTATAAATGTGATTGAAGACAACTCATTGCATCCATTTGTGCTTTTGTAGCTAATTGTAAATTCTCTCTTCCTTACCTCATACATACATTGAAGAAATAGATGAACCCATTTTCGAACAGATGAGATATCATGGCTATCTCACTCACCATTTTTGCTGAACCACACTAATTAAAGTAATATATCTATACTCATTTATATTGTAATTATAGTAAAAACAGTCATTGTAGCAATATTAATAAGTGGTAGAATTAGACACTGACTGTAATGTCTTCTGAGTTTTAATCTCATAATAGATTTCTGCTTTGATACTTTTGAGCCTCTGGAATCTAGTTTGGTTGAATGGGCTACTGCAAGATGTAATCTCTATGCAGATATTTTTTAATCACTTCCATTTTAAATATCAAAGTAGATTGTTTAGATAGTTACATACTAACACCAGCTCAGTAGATTTGCTTAGAGGTCAGAATAAATAAAATTCAGTTTCAATTAACTATAGATTCCAGTAGTGTTGGCCCCTTCCCCTAATGGAAACTTATTGTTGTTGTTTGTGTGTTGTTTGTATTCAGCTGAGTATCACTCGTCGATCCAGTTTGACCAGTGGGGGTTCGTCTTCACTTGATAATATATTTCGAGCCTGTAGTGACAATACTTCTGATCATGCTCAGAGTGTCCAGCTCGACAAGCAACGACGGTCTGCCTACACTGAAGACTTCATCAGTCAGCTTACATCTCCCTCCAGTGGCAATCCTCCATGCGCTATAAGCAGATCAAGAAGTTCTGGACCCCAAGAAAGCGCTCCAAAGAAAGCTAGTAGCACCATGAATGATGTGGTAGAGGAAGAAGAGGAAGATGAGCTTGATGCTTTGTCTGCCACTGGAGTGCTTCCTGGTGCTGGGCTTTCCAACATGGGGCCTATGTCATTCTCTGCTGACAATCTGCCTATGCTTCTTGAAAATACTGATGTTGGACTGTCTAGTCGTTGGCGGCTTCTGGGTTTGAATGCAGCCAGGTATAATTCAGTTTATATGTATGTCCAGTTGTATGAAAATCCTCCTGAATACAGCTGTATTAACCCTCAGTGTGCATGCGCAAGAGGGTTATATAGTCATCTAGTCTGTCTGTTACACTCTGATTTTGGGGATTAATGAAAATTGATTGTTGAATTGGTATGAACTTGCTCAGAATGATGATTTGAGTGGTACTTGTTAAGTTTTTGGCCAGTTTTTGGAAGAAAAAACAACAACTCGAATTAGTCTGTTCCGTATAGATACCAGCTTTTGTGGGTAACGCCTCCTAGTGTCACATCATAATCACGTGAGCAAATAATCTCTTGCAGCCAGCAGTGTAGTTTGCTTTATGCTCAGTGAATTAACGGAGTTGAAAGAAGTGAAGTTTTACATTGAAAATGTATACCGGTGAGTATTTCTGGCTAGTTTATCTTCTCTTATGAGGACATTGTTTCATGCTCGAGCTATAATTGATGCCTCATTGAAATAGCTAATAAATTACTTGTTCTTTTGGAAGGAGATCATATTGTAATAGCTAGGTAGTGCTTAATAGCGCTGAGGGTTCACACCGTTGGTGCTTCATTTTATTTGTTGTTGTTTTGAAATTTTTAAAAAGACTCTACATATAATATTGCACCATTTATCCCTCTGATTTTTTGTCTATTTGTTGTTGTTTTTCCCACAGGGAACATGTACATACACTTCATACAATCACGTCAATGGGCATGCTTAGTATATTGTGAGCAAGCATTCTGATGACCCATACTGCATGAATATTTAATTGAATTTTGTTCACTGAGATAGCAGCTCCTTATCACTAGCATATCATTTTTTATAGTGTATAGTATAATATTATTACACATGTGCTTTTTTTTTTTAACTCCATTCCAACTATTTCTCAAGTTTTTTTTTTAGTAAATAGATGTTGATATGTGTGACTTGTATCTTGCAGTAGCTCTGGCTTCCCAGACTCTACTCCGGACGGACCAGAAGCATTAGGATCTGGTAACACGGTGGGAGATGAGTGTATGACACCCAGACTTATGTTGACCTCTCCTAAACACGGCTTCTACGAGTTTGACTCTGCTGACCAATCATCTGAGAGCAATGCTATGCTGACTATCAGTCTAAACTCTAACTCCAGTCATTGAATTCTGAAATGATTGTGTGTGTTTGAATGTATACATTATAGGTCTATAGATAGTATTCATAATCACGATTCAGGTTTTTGAACACTCAAGTTTAAAAACTTTTGTGTGTGCATTTTTTTGTTTGTGTTTTTGTGTGTGCTACAAGTGAAATTTTATTCCTTTTCCTGCTCACTCTGCATTCATGCTTTGTGTAATGATGTGCCCATCTATCTTCCTCATTTGTCATACTTTTTTTTAATCATTACTACATTATGTGTAATAACGGCAGTTAATGACATGCTTGAATACTTGCAGAGTTCAAAGTAGACTGCAGATGAATTTAATCATAGTGGCAGGCAGTCATGTTGCAGAATTTTGCTGTGTATGCATTTCTGTTAAATTTATTCATTTAAATTAGCCTCTGGCTCTTGGATAGATTAAATTGTATTCATTGGTGTTTGCTAGACTTCAATCCTATTATTCATTGAAACTTTTATTGCTGTTAAAGTATATGGTGTTTATTGAATATTTGTGACAAAGAAACAAATGTTTTAAATAGCACTAGCATTACTTCTTTCTTCGAGTCAGAACAGTCTACAATGAAATGTAATCTCCAGTAAATTACATGAACTCTAAATATTACCAATTTGTTTACCTTTGGTTTTTTCCTTGACAAAAAGCTGGCTATTCGTTTCTTGCGTTTTGTTGTAGCAGACTTCTTTTTGTCATCAGTAATTAACAGTTTCAGTTCTTCATCCTGTACACATGGACACTCAATAAAACAGCCAAAATGAAACTCTGGAAGTGGATTTTAACTTAGTAAAGCTTTACCATTTACCTCGTTGCTTGGCATACTCTATAAAAGAAACACTGTACAAATCGAATAGCTAAAACTATTATGTCAAAATGGTGTGTAAATTCTTCACCACTATTTCAGTGGTTTTATGAAAAATTTTAGGGTCGGACTAAATAAATGACTTGTATATCAAATACCTTTGTATCAGACTTTTTTATTGTACGTTGCCATGATTCTGCTGGATTTTCCAGAAATTGGATGCATCGAGCATTCCCTTTCTCTCTAGCCAAGTCAAGTGGCGTCATGCCATCCATGTCTCTACTTGCAAGGTCCACCGAGTGATGATAAAAGACATGCAAACATTCTAACTGATCTTGCTCAGCAGCATCATGAACTGGAGTGGCTCCAAAGTCATCTCTTTCTTTACCATTAGCTAAAGAATGATGTAAGGCCCATTCCAGTATTGAAACATGACCTAATAAATAATCATGAACATTTTTGTATCCTTTCCCCTGTTCTCCGAGACATTACACTGAACTATATGTTAATTACAGCTACCTATAATTACCTTTAGCTGCAGCAAAATGAATTGGTGTGGCACCATCAGAGGTGTGGCAGTTTATAGGGCAATTAGCAGAGCGTACAAGCCAGTGAGTGATATTCATTCTGCCGGTCTGTGCAGCAGCGTGTAGTGGAGTCATACCATCATTGGACGCTAGTGTTGGGTTTGCTCCGGCTACTTCAACTAAATATTTTACGGCATCAAGGTGACCTTCTTGGGCAGCGAAGTAGACTAGATTTCAAAATAATTTTGTGCTAACCATTTGATCCATTCTCTGATAATATTTGCAAGCATTCATTTGCATACATTTTATTACCTGGTGTTTCTCCACTTGATGTCTTCAAATCAGACTCTGGTCCATATGCTTCTAGTAGAACTTGCAAACATTGTAAATGACCAGCAGCAGCTGCAAAGTGTATAGGAGCTGCACCATCCACATCACATGGCATTTCATCCCCCCTCTCTCCAAGGAGTAGTTTGAGGCACTCTATATTGCCATTATAGGAACATGCATGAAGGGGACTAGCTCCTCGATTATCTCTAATATGTGCTAGTTCCTGGCAACTGTCTAAAAGAACTCTTAAACAGTCTTGATAGCCTTTGGAAGCAGCAAGATGAGCCAAGGAGCTTCCATTTTCTGCCAGAATATCCTCTATATTGTAACCAAATTCCCTGTGGTTTACATCTATTATTTCAACGAGGCAAGACTTATGTCCATTCGCAGTTGCTGCAAATGCGGAGGAAGCAAACCCCTCAGGTTTTACACAAGAACTGCAGGCTCCTCCGTATTGATGAATTTCTTCTGCTGTGTCACTGCTATTTTCTAACCGCTCTTCTTCAGTTTCTAAAAATGAGTTTAAGTCATCCAAAACTGAAATTCCTCCAAATTGGGAGGACACAGATAGCCTCTTCTTCGCCATAAATTAGATCGCCACTCTCCCCCGCTGTGAGCCACTCCTCCAACTCCTGCACCGCGGAAGCGTGCTGGGGCTAATTTGGACGATCGCGCACGACGGTTGAGCACTTTTGTACTTTGGTAAAGGGATTTCAGCTCCCCCGGTATCATATTAATTAGCGAGCTAAAAGTGTAGAAGAGCCTGTGGTTGAAATAAAGGAGTATGTCTTTTTGCAATGTGCAGAAGCTTAATTTCCAGGCTAGGAGTTTACTGAAGTGTAAGTTAAAAGAGTACAATTTTAGTGAAGGTGTTTCTTCAGAGGTAATACTTTTCAAGTAAGTAAGATAAACAACTCAGGATTCATCCATGAATAAAGAGAGAGTTTACTATTGAGCCTATATATATGTGTGTGTGTGTGTATATATTACATTAGTCAGGTGTGATATGGCGAAATATTTCATGAACACGCTAATGTGTTTTGACAAGCCAGAGCCAAGTGAAAAAGCAGCCTGAGAGCAAAAACATCTTGCCATATCACTCTGATGAGCATATATGCTAGATGTCTTCACTGCAGTAGTTTGTACTAGGATTGGTACCCCATGATGTAAAGTTGGCTGTAAAACTTGGGGTGTTTGTTCATAGGTTGAGGACCCCACACCCCCAACTGATATTTTAAGCAGCTGCTTGGTGTGATATCTTAGCTAAATATACGTGACCGTCTACAGGAAAACCGGGCACAACGCGGTGTGCGTAAATATCGAGAAAAGATCGATCGATTTCTTAAAAATGTATTGTTTCAAGCCGACGGAAGGGAACGGTTAGGTCTATATTATAGTGGGAACAACTTAAGCTACGACGATAAAACTTGGAGAGCTCAATATCTGGACGCCGACAACTCTGTAAGTGCAAAAAAAATTTTTTCGAAGGGTGCCTCGTTGTGCCCGTACTATTGTGAAGATATTTAGCATGGAGTGGATAAGTATATTTATTCCACCCTAGGTACCTTCACAATGTAATTTTTAGGTAACTCACAGTTATCACATGGTTATATCTCAAGGCTGTATTGGCAAGCTCATTATTCTAGTAGTTATAGCATCCTGGCCTAGTTTACCAGTTTTCTGGGTTTTTACAGCTACCTTCCTCTAGTGAACCAGGTTAGAGCAGCTGCTACAATATCAGATGGGAGTGTGGGGAACTTTATACAATATTGGATGGGAGTGTGGGGAACTTTATACTGAGAGCTATGTACCAACCCTAACACAGGAATAAACCACTTATTACACTTGTCTGAGTGATATGGCTCTTGAAAATACATTAACCTGCTCAGTGAAATATGTTATAGTTACACTTGTAAACTACTACGATGTATTGCAGTTGGCATCTTTTACCCAAGGTGGTTGTCAATTTCATTACTCAAACAAACACTACTGATATATGTATGACCATACGTACAGTACACATACAGATACGTTTTACATTCCTGATAGTGTCTCGTTTCACTCGCTGGCCAACTATCACTAGACGGTCTAAACTGAAATGTATTTTTTATTGATTGTCCAAGAAAATATGAATTCCATGTTATGGGTCACCTTCATACACTTGGGATAACTGTGTTAGTCACAAGAGTAGATCAAATCATGTGAACTTAGTTCAGGCTTTGTTTGTGATAAAAATAACTGAATACATTACATATCTAAGAATTATTTTTGAGGTTTATTTGACAGAAAACATTGTAAAGTTAGAGTAATATAATGTGATTGCTGCAAGAAATTGAAGATGTGGAGCTAGTTAGCAGGTAGCCTCTTGTTCAAGCATGAAAATGTGCTTATTCATCATAGGAAGCACTATTTGATATAGTTTTGTGTTGTTAGTGATTTTGTTTGAGTTTCACACATTTGTGGAACTCGAAAGGTTACATGAAAAAAAAAAGAAAAAAAAAGCCAGACACCATAGTGAATTTATATACCATTACTACTTCTAATAAAGTTCCTGAGTACTGAAAGAAGAGATGCTGCCAGTCTCTGCTTTGTTAGAGTGTACTGATCACATTCCACTCTCTTGTAGCGGTTCATTTTGCCAGATGGAAGTCAGATAAGCTTGTGTTGGGATGTGGCAGCAACGTGGTGGATCATATATACAACGTGAAAGGTAGACATTATCTTGTGATAAGACGTAATAATTGATGATCTAATGCTAATGACTACAGTGATTCCTAATGCTGGACAAAAAGGATTTTTTCTGAAGTAAGTGTCTATACTTTTTAATAATTTGAATTATTTATGAGCACTCGAGAGGCAATTCTTAATTTTTTTTTGTGTATAGTCCTTTTGTAGCGGTAGAACATAAGCTGATTGGAGGAGTGACGTTGAACCACCTTGGCTGGGCTGCCCTAGGAGGAGGTTAGTTATCAAATTGAATATTGTGATCTTATCTATTTGTGAACCTTCTAGTTCAATGTGGGCTTATGGCTTTACAAGGAGAGGATGATCTTGGTCATTTTATCCGGGCTAAACTACAGAAACTCAAAGTTCATACATCTTTCATAAAAAGTATGTTAGTGGAAATACTTGTTGCTATGAGCATTCTGGATTACCTATTTACTTGAATGCACGCGTGTTTGTTTTTTCCTTATTAGCGGATTCAAAATTTGCCACATCTCAGGTTAGATGCTAATTATTATACATCTGTGTGCTATATATTAAAAAAGCTCTTGTTCTGTTGCAGTGTCATGTGTTCATCCAGGAAGATGGAGAGCGTAGCATAGTCATGGCTCCAGCGTCCACCTCACAGATTACTGCACAAGGTGTTCAGCAGTACTTTGGTAAATATTATTACAGAGGTCATATAACTTATAACATGTACATATATATAATATATATATATATATGTATACACTATATCTTTAGAGAAAGACATTCAGAACCATGCTAGCATGCTCACCACTGAGATTTCTCAAGTGCCTCTAAGTGGAGTGTTATCTATGCTCAAAATTGCCAGGTATTAATTTTTTTTTATCATACTGAGGATTTTTAGTAGTAATAGTAGCACGTGGTACAATTGTTGAGTTATTATGTTGACAGTGTTGCTTTGCTTATTAGAACTTTCAGTAAGTTTCTCTCTCTCTCTCTTTGTATATACTGTATGTAATGTAGAAAAACCTATTCATCAATTTATTATTTGTTATGTTTTTGCAGGAGTTCTAATGTTTTGTCCGTCCTAGATTTAGATGTTCCTCCATCAGTAAGTTCTTGCTTCTGGTAGATGTTTATACAAGTGATTATTATGATTTCACTCACCAAACCCCCCCCCCCCCCCACCCCCCACAACCCTCTCCACTAACTCCCATCCAGACACTTAGCCAGTTGTGTGTGTATGTGTGCTGTAGTGCATAGCTATGTAGCTTGTATTACAATGAAAATTTTCCTATTATTTTCCTTTTGTTGTTATTATTCTGGATAATTGAAAGGTACAAATTGTCAGGTATGTACATTTTATACATAGTTATATTGATATTGCTACTGTCAAGCATGATATGGCAAGTGTCCCTTACAATGAGTGCTGTCACTGTATCTTCATGTTGAGGGTCAACGAACAAAGTTTTAGCCCTTTAATACTGTCAATTGGCAGCATATTTGCAGACACTTTGCTCCAACAAAAAACAAGTTTCTTGGTAATAACACGAGTTGATCATAGGAAGCATAGGAGACACTACTGTTGTGATATTATCAGGACTTGTTTTTTGCCAACTACAGTTTATTAGCATAATAAATACTGTTTGTGTCTACTTTTCCATTATTGATAACATACAATGTTTTCTTGTGTTCTCTCTATCTCCCCTCTCCTACTGGTTAAAGGTTTGTGTATTATTCATAGTACTATTGAAATTTTAAGGTGAAACTATACTTAAAATAAAAAAATAAAAAAAAGCAACACTAAATTGATGCAAAATGATTATTTTATAGCAAAGTTAATAACTGTGGTGTGATTATTTAGCTGGGATACTGAACTGTCTCATATTTAGGATCGTTTGTAGTGGCAGGTTGTCCGAAATTTCGCATAAAATCTTCCGTGGCGTAGGAGTATATTTGATTATGTGCAGCATTAGGTGCGCCGCCATTTTCCTCGCTGGTCATTGGTTGGTGTTGTATTATCGAGTAATTACCTTTTAAAACCACTGGTGTCCTTTGATGCGGAGACTTTGATTGAGTTAAGGCTGTTGCTGCTGTATGAGATCCAACCTTTACGATGGGGTTGCTGTGGTGCTGGTTTGCAGCTGTTGCAGTATCACTTGCGGGTGGTCTGGCGTGAAATGGTATGCGGGGAGTGCTCTTACTGCGGAGCTTGGGCTTCAGGGGGACCTTGGGCTTCAGGGGGACCTTGGGCTTCAGGGGTACCTTGGGCTTCAGAAGGACCTTGCAGTGAGAGTCAGTATTAATTCCGGCACTTACCACATCAGTTAAACTTCTTGCTTTGGGATCTTTGCTACTAACTTCTAAACTGATGGTTTCAGGTATTTCATAACTTGCAGAGTTTTCTTGTTCATTGCGACCAACTTGAACCTCTTTCCTATAGCACATGTTAGTGTTTGTGACTATTGTATCTGGTGGGGCGGTCTTCACTTCTAATGTAGGGTTTGGTAGCCCAGGGAGTTTCTTGTAACAGATATTAGAGCTAAGTTGGTAAGTTGCCGTTGATATTTGACTTGTATTGAGGTCAGCTGGTATTTCATTGGTGTGTTCCACATTGGTAAGTGTTACTTGGCATATCTCATCTTTATTCACGCTGTCTTGATGTTGGATTGCAGTGGTTTCAATCTCGTAGCAGATGTTAGGGCTTGCTGCTATTGTATTATGGGGAGAAGAGTTCTCTACTTCATAGCAGATATTAGTCCTTGTAGAGATGACAGCATCATCAGGTGGACCTTCCGGGATATTTGATTGATAGCTTGAGCATAGCTGTTCGAATTGGTTTATTTGTTCTATTATACCAACTGTGTTAGGTAGTTCCGACTTGTCTGTATAATTGTGATTTAATGTCAGAGAATTGCTTGAAACTGAGGTTTGGTCTTCACTTATTCTCAAGTTTAGACCTATATTATCAATTGGTGTTTCTTGAATGGGATTATTGTAGCCAGCAGAGTGTTCATATGCACTGTTGAGTGCCATGCTTTCCTCAAGGTGTCTTGCCATTTCTACTTTTTCTTTTCTTTTTTGGCTGTGATGTTTTTTGCAAGCAGCAGTAATTAATGTGCACAGTGCAACTGTAATTGTTAGGAGTATAGCGCATGTGACCACACTTCCTATAATCTCACTTACTTGTAATGTTGTTGGTTCTTCGATTGCTACTGCACTTGTATTATGCTCCGAAGTGGACATTTGAGAATACGAAATGTTTGTAATTGGTTCTCCAGTTACCATAGTGAACTGGGACGTCTGTGTAGTGGACTGAGGAGTAAGAAAGAAAGGTTGCGTTGTCGTAGTGGTTGGTTTCAGAGTTGATAATTGGGTAGTTGGCATTGAAGTGGTTGGTGTTGAAGTTGTTGGTATCGTTGGTGGACTGGGTGTTTGACAGTCAAATTCATCTGGTATAAATATTAAGCATGTAAATAATACATTAGTATATATGAGCTTTCACATATACAAAACCTCCTTTTCCCCCATGGTTTTCTTGTGGCAAAACAAAATTATTGTTTAATACAACTACTGTTATTTTGATGGTATAGTTCAAGCACAAGTATAATAAATGAAGTGAATGCTTACTCACCACCACCTGTGGTTTGAACACTATTGATACACTGGTTTTATTCTTACCAATATCCAGCTGAAGAACTGGTGCTGCATTTCTAACACTGTTCAAGACACGCCCATTCTCAGATCCCACAGACACTGGGCAATCTGGATCACTTCTCTCTGTTGGTGAAGAGTGATACCATACTTGATTAGCGTCATAGTTACTCCCAGTTGCTAGCTGAATGCCTTGGTTGTCTCCACGGCTGGTGCTGTTGGCACGATATCCTACCACATCTCCAGGTTGCACGGCAATATAGTTACTCATAGGTACATTCTTGTTTACTAGACCTTCATCGCTGCCTATAGACTGTAGTTCAATGTCATTAAAAACATTGCCGCCCACTTTCTTGTAGCAATACTGGAGATCACTTGAAGGCCTCCACACTTGAAACTCAATGTCATATGCGCCATTAGTGTGCATGCGTCCTCCAGGCTGTACCCATGCTTTCCACCTGGTAATGTAGCCACAGCATTGGAAGGTGTAGGTAGTGACAATGGCTTGAGCGCTATTAGGGAGGCTTGGATCATTATTGTCTTCCCACGGAATCACAGAATTCCTTGCTGGTTCCAGGCAAGTTTGACCTGCTACTGGAAAAAAAAAAAATGTATGGGATAGTCACGTCAGTATCTAAATATTGATGAGAATAACTGCCCCTTTAGATCATGCCACGAAAGGATAGCCATTTTAAGCTCTTGAAGTTCTTAGGTAAAAAAAGATAATATGAACTTACCAGTTTGTAAGATCCACAGTAATAGTAAAGGTACAACCATTGGAATGGTTTGTCAGAAGTCAGGCAAGTTAATTTTTCTGCACTGATGCTGATCATTAAGACCACATGAAGAAATGGCTTCCCATTTATAGCATTTGGATTAACTAGGGATGTCTATGTATGTACATTTCCACAATTAAGGTTGTAGTTTTATCCTTTTATATCTAGAAGAATTGGACTCTCCTTTAGTGTCACACCCCTTGGTAGACATATTGTTTATACTCTAGTGTGTTGTTTTCTTTCAACAAAGAGGAAATGGTACAAAATATTTTGATGTGGAACTTTAGCAAAGGTTCTGCAAACTCCCCTAACTGAATGAAAGAAAAAATAATCACATCATTATATTCATCTACTAACTACAAGATGGTGCTTTTTTTCTTCCCTCTTTTCTGATTTGTTGTGAGAGATAGCGTGTGGGAGTGGTTGCAGTTGTGAGAGGTAAAACATTCAACTATTTAGATCTGTGCGGAACTGAGTCATGGCATCCCCTTCAATGTGAATGCTGTGGACCATGTGTTTGGATGTTTACATTGCATAGAGCATTGGTAGGCCCAGGTTGTGCTTGCCTGTGTGGGCTGCCTTTAGCAGGAAAGTACCTCAGAAGGTGGGGAGGTAAAGGAGTGTAGGCTGTTGTGAGCAGATTGATTGAGTGGCAGGTCAGTGGGTGTCATTTTTTAGACTAAGTCATGTGTGACTGAATGAATACTACCACACAATGCATAAGGATGGTTTACGGGATTAATAATGTCTTCATTTTCACTCCTGCAGCACTGCCTCACTATGCCTTTTAATGGGCTTAGCTGCAATGGAAGGGGAGGGGCAGGGCAGTGAGGTAGAGGAGTAAAGCAAGGTTTTGTGTCACAGCAGATCATGTGCATGCATTGCAGAAACTGCTGCAGTACGTCGTAGTGAAGTGCACCGTATTGTATGTGGCATGTCGTACATGGTCCAGCCATACACCTCCCATTCCATTCAACCATTATACTTCTCCATCTAAAGGATATGATGTCAAGGCTGGTTGGGACAGGGTGAGCCCTTGGTAGTGGAGGAGGGGCACTTATACAATTAACACTCACAACTACAGAACCAACAGCCGGCACAGAAGCTCACCCCCCTCTCCCCTTGGTAGCAAATGGTGGGTGGACTTGACTTGACCAACATAATATCCCAACCAGCCTGACACACTACAAAACAGTAAGGGTTGAAATGAATTAAAGAGGACATCAACAGAAACTTCGTATGAAGTGACCTACTTCAGATCATTGTAACCAATATCACTGCAATTATTGTACTAGTGATGTGCTTGAGCACAAATGGCGAGCGAGCCTAAAGACTATTCTATTTTTATATGAATGATTTTGACTTCTAACACTGAAGCTACTGAAAATAAGGTCCAGTTTTAAATTTCGCATACAGGGTAAAGGGATTTCAGTGCCATAGTAACAACTCTCTGCAACTGCTTGAATTGAAGGAAAAAAACAACAATAAAACAATATACGTTATTTAAAAGTTTTCTTTGTGATATTCTTTAGCTAAGTAGCTAGTGGTTGTAACACACAATGCCTTGACACAACTGGAGATGCACCTACACAGACTTACCTTCGCGGTAGTCTAGTGGACAATGTATTTTCAAGTAAATACTGTTGCGCACGGCTTATAACCATGACAAAGAACGCATTGACTTACCACCGCCACTAACTCGAATAGAAATGGAAAGTCCTTTAAGTTTTCTAGTTTTAACTGCACCCGCAAAAGAATTCAAAATGGTAAATAATTCAATTTCTAGGGTGATACGGGTACTGATCGATAAACCAGAGGATCCTGTTTAGTGCAATTTGGGACGGGGTCGACCACATAACTAACACAAAAACGCGAGGGTCAAAGTACAAAATGACATACGTACGTCCAAACATATATACAAATAAACATCCCCGATTTTTTCATTTTTACCCCTGTAAGTGTCTCGCTCGCTACGCTCGCTCGCCAATGAACTTTGCATAACACAACCCAGTATCATAGTCATAAGTTTCAACCCGTATCATACCCCAGACCCAGTACACTTGTGAATGTAGTGAGCTCAATCACTGTCATCAATGAGTATCAAAATAGGCACACGACTGTGCCCAATCAGTTTGGGTCTGTTAAAACCATGTACAGAAAACCTACAATCACAGGTATCCCAATGCTAAATATACACACAGGGAGAGAGAAGGTGAGAGTAGTGTGTGTGTGTTTCCTTAGTCCAGCCGTCTGGTACGGCTTGTAGAATAATTATTATGGCACTCCTATATACAGGGGTGTAGTGGCCATCTAGAAAGTGGTCAGGTTAGGTTTTGCTGACTCAGCATTATCGTTATCAAGTTGAAATATGATAAATTTATTGTAATGCTAATAACAAAATGTGATTAAATGAATGTCAAACTGACTTTAATATGATGTGGAATGTTAGTTAGTACATACTGTATATATAATTTATTAAAAATAGATAGCTACGATTTAACTAAAATTAGCAAATGTACTCCTACCTTCATTCTTTGAAATAATATTCATTACCAATTATTTTTAAATCTAATTTATCAGCTGCATCCTGATGATAATGTAAAATCATTAGGTGATTTAACCGAGATTGAGACATTGTGTTTCTCAAATATGACTTAACCCTACGTAGGGCACTGAATGATCTTTAAGAAGTTGCATTTGTAGCAGGAAGAACAAGTAAAAGTTTGAACAACTTTGACACTTCTGAAAGTAGCACTCTTTGAGCGCTAGTTAGTGATAATAATGAAGACTTTATACTGTTTACTGATGGAGTAATTCCGGCTGAAGTTGACTGAAACAATTCTCTCAAAGTGGTCAATTCTGAAATCAGATTTTTTATGTTGAAGTCATCATTGAAGTATTCACAAACTTTATCTAGTTCTTCACTATGTGACTTTCCAGTGCATGCTTTGAAAAGAAGCTGTTCAAAAATTTGAAGCCCTTCTGGTCAAATCTTTGCTGAATACAATTTACAGCTAAATCCAAACTCTCAAAAAAAATCCTTCTATATTCACTTTTAGCTGATACTGGATATTCAGCCTGAACACTTCCATGGTCAAATCTCTTGGGGATCTTGCGCTTCCTGTCTAACTGTGGCTCTGAAACTTCTAATTCCTGACATTTAATATTAGTTTTCTTCCAAAATAGCTCAAAGTTTTCCTCTGTTCGCAAAGATTGTAATGTTTTTACAGTCAGCATAGCTACAGCATGACCCTCTACAGTAGAAAAGTTAGGCTGTTGTAAAGTTTGACTGAGCTTGTCAGTATGTTGAAAAATCATTTCTGAAAGGACAATACTGAAATAAAACTTGAATGTTTTCATTTGACTTTCAACTCCTCTAATTCTTGCTTTCATTTCAGAGTTAGTTCCTGAATCACAAGCTCTTTCCCACAATATCTGAATGTTTTTATAGTTGTCTAAAATACTGGCAAGACTTTCTGCACGGACAGTCCATCTTGTTAGACAAAGAGTGCGTACTCCAGAAGTTTCACTCTTAATTACTTTTGTACATGTATCAAGACAATCCTTCATTGTAACCGACTGCTTGATGGTGTCAGCTACACTTAGATTCAGTGCATGGCCATAACAGTGTGTAAATACTGCGCGTGGCTCTATCTCTTGAATTCTTGTGGCCACTCCAGACTTCGCTCCTGCCATTATGCTGCACCCGTTGTAACACTGGCCCCGTAGTTTAGCAAAAGGAATTTGAAACCTTAGCAAAATATCTTTTATAACATTTACAATACTCAATCGATTGCATATGATGAAGACCTAAAAATTCTTCTGAAACTTCAAACTCATTACTAACCCATCGTATAACCACAGTCAGCTGCTCTTGGTTAGACATCTACCATAAGTGTGATGAATGGCGAGGTATGAATATGCTCCAATATATCTTTTACCACCTTGTTGCCATTAGTTGTAGCATTTCATTCTGATTTTCAGGCGAAACATGTTTTTGAGATTTTTTCTCAAGCCATTTAAGCATTTCTGGTTTATCTTGAGCTCTCAGTTTCAGAAGTTGCACCAAATTACCTGATTCATCACTATTATGCCCCAAACCATACACTGGATAGTATCAAGTGCAACATTGCTGTTGCTTCTTCCCTTGCTCTCTTATGTTCCAAAATAAGCATTTCATCTAAACTCTTACTAGTGCTTGGAAGTGTTATCACAGCTTCAATAGCCTCAGCATGGCATTTGGACTGGGCATGCTTTTTAAATGCAATTGTAGCATCCTTCCAATTAGTATAACCTTTAGTAACCTATAATTACAATTTCACAATTACAGTAGCAGTAGTAGTATAAATAATAGTAATAAGTATAATAGTAGTAGCATTAATAATGACAATATAAAAAATACTAGCTAATGCTAATAACAATAATATAATAATAATGACAACAATAATAAGAAGAAATAATAAAGATTATAGCTATGTCACTTACAAAAGAATCTGCTGCATTATTACTAGTTAGGAAGAGGTTCTTCTTTGCAGCAATAACACAAGGATGGCAGAACATAGCATCTATACTTTCGTCATAGTGAAGAAAAGGCCATGTAGAAAACCAACGGCTCTGAGCTGAGCATTGCACTGGCTTGGCCTTTCCGAATGATCGCTTTGGAAACTTGAAGGATAAAGGCTGGTGTGGCTTCTCAGGGAGGCTAGGTATGGCACACTTAGCTGGCTTCTGGGCCATAATTCAGCAACCGCAGATAACCTGTACTCAACAGGAATTTAGCATCGGTAAGTGTCGTCAACAATTGGGTAAAGGTCGTTTGAAGCATTAAAAGTGGTCCAGTTGTTTCCGGACCAATCGG